>Ga0160464_100074_pt1 | contig 118507 bp, 98 predicted proteins | sample HID1971I_E11MG_FD_108275 | JGI IMG/M metagenome (GOLD analysis project Ga0160464, IMG submission 108275) | Enriched millipede-associated microbial communities from UW Madison campus, WI, USA - HID1971I_E11 MG | ecosystem: Host-associated > Arthropoda: Insects > Digestive system > Unclassified ...
GCGGGCGATGGCGAATCGCTTGCTGAGCCGGCGCTTTCGGAAGAACGCAAGCGTCGCGGACCTGCCGCGCAACGGTTTCAGCAACCAGATCGCACTCATCCTCGAATTCGTGGCGCGCGGGCTGGGATTCACGGTCATTCCGCGTTATGCGCGGGCAGCGTTCGCGCAGCAGTACAAGATCGAAGTGGTGGAGTGCGGGTCGCCCGTGGTCGAGACTTTATGGCTCATCCATCGCGCGGAATGGCCGTTACCCGCGCCCTGCGCGCGGGCGGTGAGGTATTTGGAAGAGCGGATGAAGGGGTAGTGCGCGATGATGCTTATTTGACGCCGCCCCGATCTCGCCCATGATGTCGGTCCCGCGTTGCACCGGCGTCCTCGAAAAGTCCGATGGTCTCGTGCAAGCCGCAGTCCAACGACTTGGTGCCGGTGGACCGCTCTGGGTCGGCATGAGGCATTGAAGAGCATCGTTGAAAAGCAACAGCTCGGGGATTTCAAAGCAACAGCCGCCTGAAACAGCCTTGCTGAACGAGCCTTTGAACGGCCACACACGGTAAGGGGCCTGTGTGCCGGGCTAGGCTCAACGCCACCTTCAAAGGGCGACGTTCGCAGCGGCCGGGTTGGTCGCGAACCCATTCGGCCCTGCGGCCTGCTTGAAGCGAGCAGATGACTTTCCTAGGTACGCAATCGTTCCTTCTGCGGCCGGTCGCGCAGGAGCAGTGGCATCAAACGCCGGTTGGCTGTTTGCGCCGCCCACTCGCAATACGCGGCGCTGCCGAGCACCCAGCCCTTCAGGGTCGATTGCATCAGGTTATCGACCTCGCGTTCGTCAGGAGGTTGTGCGCCCAAAGCCTCATATGCCCGGTAGCGCTCGAGCGGCGTATTGCCGAGCGCGCCGTAAAGTGGATGGTCCTTGATAAAGCTATCGACACGCAGCCCGATATGGTGCGTGTAGCTCGACCACCGGTAGCTTCCCGGGTCGGCTACAAGTCGGCTACGCACCGGCGCATGATCGATAGCTTGGCTCGCGAGCAGGAAGTACCGCTCGGGCTCAATCACTGCTGCGCCGTACCCGCCGCCCCATACCGCGCCGCGGCGCCCATGGCGGCGGTTGAAGGTCTCGACATACCGACGGCTTACGGCCTGCATCGTAATGGCCACGCTCGACTGATATGAAGGGGTGACGAGGAACTGTACCGCCTCAGGCATCAGCACCCACGCGTGCACGGCCAGATCGGCGACGCGCGCTGCGTCTGCCAGGCAGGAGAGGAAGTACAGATAGTCTCCTTCGTCCAGGAAGGCGGGGCCGGTGAACCCCTGCAAGATAACGTGCTGTGGTTGTGCCGGGACGTAGTGGCGTGCGAGCCGTGTCATGCTGGATGAACCGGAAATCCGATGTGGAAAAGCGATCTGACAGATATCAGATGCGTGACGGTGCGTAACGTGGATACAGGACGAAATTCTATCGATCACCTGCATATGTTGGCGTCGCGAAAAGACCTTTTTTCTGGCCTCTTTTCGCTGATTTGGCCGGCGCAGCCAGTGTTGCAGAACAGGATGCGCGGAGGATGGGCCGAAGCCTTCGGCCTAAACGCAGTGGACGTCCAGGACATGGGTCACCGCCAGTTCTTGACAGGGGGCGACGGATCAGTGCCCGGAAGGCTCAGCCTCGATCCGCGCCGCCATCCGCCGCGACCGAAGGGCCCGCGCATTCCATCTCTGACTCACCGCAGGCCGCGAAGGCGTTCAGAAAGCGGTCGACGACTTGCCGATCCCGCATGAACGACAGAAATTCTCTCAGGCTGCCGAGCCAGTCCGGATCGATCCGGCTCAGTCGCGCCAGCGCTTCCTTTGCTTCGTCCATCCGTCCCAGTTCGGCGGCAGCGACGACCGTGGAACGCAAACAAGGCGGAAAATCGGGCAGATGCGCGGCGGCGCGTCGCAATTCGGCCGAGGCCTCTTCGCGACGGCCCGTTAGCAGCAGGATGGTACCGAGCGCGGAGCGCGGTCCTGCCGCGCTGAAGGGGGTCGAGCGCGATCGCTGGCTGCAATGCCAGGAGCCCTTCGGCGGCCTCGCCGCTGACCAGCAGCGCTACCGCGGCCATCGTACGTGTGCCGATGGCTGACAGGGTACTGAGCCGCACCGCCAGCCGGGCATTCTCGACCGCCGTATCCCATTGCTTCGAACGGGCGAGCGCATAGGCGAATGCAGCCAAACAAAAGCCGGACCGTGGCTTCAACTCGACCGCCTGGCGCGCGGAATCCAGCGCCCTTCGGCGTTCGGAGGCTCGGTCCTGCCCCTGCGCGACGTGCAGGCGATTCATGAGGATCATGGCGACGAAGGCATGCGCGATCGCGATCCCGGAATCCATCGCAATAGCCCGCAGGAAGTGCCGTTCCGCCTCGTGTTTCTCTTCCTCGCCGCCACGGCCGTAGAGCGCGGCGCCCAGCCGGACGAAGTCATAGGATCTGAGCGCGTGTGCCGGTTTCTGCCGGGCGCGGCGCAATCCTTCTCCCATAACCAGCGTTTCCAGCCGGGCGGCGAGGGCGGCCAGTGCCGTCTCTCGTTGGTCCGGCGGGGGCAAGGTCAACTGATCGGCCCACAAGACGCGGTCGTTATCCGCCTCCTCCAGCAGCAGCGAAAGCTGCGCTTCCTCCCCGCTGCGCCGCACCGCGCCCGACAGGCGAAAGCTCTCGGGTGGCAAGGGCTGCGTCACCCGCGTCTGGACCAGAATCGTCTCGGACCGGCTGAAGGTCATCAGCAACTCCGCGCCGAGGGCACGGGCGAAGCGCTGGGCCTCGACATCGTCCGATGCCGGCTCGAGCGCCTCGAATAACAGCAGATCGCCATCCGGCGGCACTGCGATTGAAATCGGCAAAAGGGTCGTGGATGCCGAGGCGGGAACGTCGGCGGCGGCAGTCTCTCGCAGCACAGCCGTCGTCAGCATGTAGCCGCGCCGCGGTACGGTACGCAGCACGGTGGTTGCGCGATCGCCCAGCGCACGCCGCAGATCGCCCACGCATTGCGTCAGACTGTCATCGGTCACGGCGAGGTTGGGCCAAAGGGTGTCGAGCAGTGCCTCACGCGGATGCAACACGCACGGGCGTTCGAGAAGGTAGAGCAGCAGCGCGAACGCCTTCGGGCGCAGCATGATCTCGGCGCCGCGCGCATCGTGCAGCGTACCGCTCGCCGTGTTCAGGGCGAATTCGTCAAACCGGATAACTGCGCGATCATCGGCACCCATGGCTGAGTTGTTCCCGTTCGTCTCGGCAAATCATATCCGAACGCGACCAAGCCGCGATCTCGGCAAAAGTTCGGCTGATGTTCGGGACTTTCATCCCGCCGGAACCTAGCCTTGCTCCATTCGGGAAGGCCGCGCGCGGGCTATCCAGTCATGCTCGGCATCACGAAGTTCAGGGCGCAGTCGAGAGCCTTGCTTACGTGTGCGGCCACATGCCGGGCAAGCTCGGCCGGGATGACCTGAGCCGGTAATTTTCGTACGGAACAACGACGGCTACTCGATCGAAACGTCGCGCTGCACGGGCCTTGCCGTCGCCTACAATGACATCGCCCCCCGCGTTAGGCGGTTGCCTGCAGGCGCCGGGTTGCGATGGCTGGATCAGCGCGCGTGAGCGCCCGTGGGGAGCTGGATGCCGTGATGGACCGCGCAGTGGTTACCGATGCGTATGGTCTCGAAGCTGTCCGTGAACCTGCATGACGCGGTGAAGACGTCATACGAATCCTGACGCCGGCATGCCGGCTTTGCCTTGGAACTCACCATGACGCCCATGTCACGCCGTCAGGCGCTCCAGACCGTTGCCGCGTTCGGCGCGCTGGCGGCGCTCCCCAGCTGGGCCAGCGATGCCCGGGTTAGCCTGCCCATCCCGCCGGAACGCAGGCCGGACGCGCAGGGCGTCATCGCCTTCGACGCCCGCAGCGGCAGCCGCCGCTTCCTGTCGGGCCGGAACACGCCGACCTACGGCTATGACGGCGACTTCCTGGGTCCGGCGCTGCGCGTGCGGCGCGGCCAGGCGGTGACAATCGACTTCACCAACCGCCTGCCCGAGGCGACGACCGTGCACTGGCACGGGCTGATCATCCCTGGCGATGTCGATGGCGGTCCACACCGCCCCGTGGCACCCGGCGAGCGCTGGCGGCCGACGCTGCCGATCGACCAGCCCGCCGCCACGCTCTGGTTCCACCCGCATTTCTATCCGACCACCGCAGCGCAGGTGATCAAGGGCCTGGCCGGCCTGTTGATCGTCGACGACGAAGAGGCGGACCGGCTGGCGCTACCTTCGCGCTGGGGCATCGACGACATTCCGCTGATCATCCAGGATCGCCGCTTTCGCAGCGACGGCGCCTTCTTCGATACGATGAACATCATCACGGCGATCAACGGCTATGTCGGCACCCGGCCGCTGGTCAACGGCGCAAACTATCCCGAGGCACGCACCGCGCGCGGCTGGGTGCGGCTGCGCGTGCTGGACGGGTCCAATGCGCGCAGCTACCGGCTGAGCGCCTCGGACGGTCGCTCGCTCTTCGTCATCGGCTCCGACGGCGGATTGCTGGAGCGTCCGGTGAAAGTGAACGAACTCGTCCTGCACGCGGGCGAGCGCTTCGAACTGATGGTGGATTGCCGCTCCGGCAAGCCGTTCGACCTGGTCGCGCAGCCCGAGGGTGAAGCCGTCATGCGGCTGCCGCCCTTCGATGCGCCGCTGCGCCTGCTGACGATCCGGCCGACGGGGGCGGAAGGAAAGGGCAAGCTTCCCGACGTGCTGGCGAGCTTGCCTTCATTGCCGGCGGAGCCGCCCGCTGTCAGCCAGGCGCTGGTCATGAACATGTTCCGCGATGAGGCCGGCATGATGCCGCTGATGAAGGCCGGGCTGATGATGGGCATGGCGATGCCGGGCCCCGTTGCACCTGAGGTGGTCGCTCGCGTTACCCGGCTGATCGAGGGCGAGCCGGCCTTGCCGATGGCCGAGCAGCTTGCGCTTAACGGCGTCAACGGCAAGCCCTTCGCACTGAAGGAACCGGGCTTCACGGCCGGGCGCGGCGACCTGCTGCGCTGGCGGGTTTCCGAGGGCGACGACAAGATGCTGCATCCGGTGCACATCCATGGCTGCCAGTTCCGCATCCTCTCCGAGAACGGGCGACCGCCGCAGCCGCATCGGGCCGGCTGGAAGGACATCGCACCGATCACAAATGCGGGCGTGAGCGAACTGCTGCTGAGCTTTCCTCACCCGGCCGCTGCCGACGCGCCCTACATGGCGCACTGCCACATCCTGGAACATGAGGACTCCGGCATGATGGCGCAGTTCACGGTGGCGTAGAGCGCGCGGGGCGGTCTGGTTGTCATCCACGACGTCCACCCGGCGCTTCTTGATGTCCGACGGCTTCACGCTGCGGTGGTGCGTGCTGGCGTCGTAGTCGGTGATTTTCGGGGCTTAAGAGCCGTCTGTGCCCAGATCGCCTCACCCGACGTTCGCTAGCATCGGCCGGCTCGACTCCACGCGCACTTCGCATCAGTAGCGGCACGCCGCTGCCACCGTCAGCCTGCCTTCTTCCGCTACGTCGATGAACTATCGCCAGCGGCAAAACGCCATCTCCCGTCCATGCCTCGCAGGTATGGAGACCAGCCTATAAAGTCTTTCTCGCGACGGCCTGCACAGCCTATCTTTCGTGTCCATCGGCGGCGCAACCCTACGCGCCGCCACCGCAAAGACAGGCCGAAAGGAAGACGACATGAATGTCCTCGCAGGAAAGACCGCTGTCGTCACGGGCGCCTCGCGCGGCAGCGGCCGCGCCGCCGCTCTGGCGCTTGCGAGAGCCGGGGCGCAGGTCATCGTTCACGACGGTCGGGGCGCGGGCGAGGCCGAGACCGTCGTGCGCGAGATCCGCGGCATTGGCAGCAGGTCCGGTGCGATCGTCGCAGACCTGACGACGCGTGAGGGACCGTATCGGCTCGCACGGCAGGTCCGCGCTATCGTGGGCGACCGACTCGACATCCTCGTCGCGAACGCGGGAATGTCGACGAGCGACGTCATAGGCGACATGTCCGCCGACGATTTCGATCATCAGATCGCGCTCAACGTCCGCGCGCCGTTTTTTCTCGTCCAGCAGTTGCTTCCCATCATGTGCATGCGAAGCAACGTCACGTTTCTTCTTCTGCCAGCGCGTCAAGCCGCGGGTGGACGTCACGCAGTCGACGCGGCGATCGGCGGCGCCATTCAGACATTGGTCGGGCATTTCGCCTTCGCTCTGGGGGGCCGCGGCATCCGCGTCAACGGAGTCGCGGAAAGCCTCGTAGAGGGGGATAAGCCAGCGTTGGCTGAACAGACACGCGAGGGCGCCGCCAATGACGTTGGCAGCGTCGTCACATTCCTCGCGTCTGACGCGGCGCGCTGGGTCACTGGTGAAGTCGTGCGAGTCAATGACCGAACCACTGGCTGAAGAAAGCTATCGATATTTCATCACATCCAAAAGGAAAAGGATCATGAACCCGTCCGAAAATTGTCGATCCACCCAGTCACCGGAATGGTTTGCAGTCCTCTCGGTTGCCTTGAGCGCGACTGTATTCTGCACGACCGAGTTTCTTCCCGTAGGCCTCCTGCGCTACATCAGCCAAGGACTCGCCGTCAGCGAGGGCGCTGCCGGCATCATGGTCAGCGCGCCCGGGCTGCTGGCCGCCATCGCCGCGCCTGCGGTGACGGTCGCGGTGCGGCGCGTCGATCGCCGGCGCGTGCTTCAGGGCCTGGGCTTCATCCTGGTTGCATCGAACCTGATCGCCATGCTTGCGCCGAATTTCGCTGTCCTCGTTTTCGCGCGCGCGTTATTCGGTATCGGGATTGGGGGATTCTGGGCCATCGGGGCGGGCCTGGGCGCGAGGCTGGTGGCCGAACGGCATGTCGGGCGCGCGACCTCGCTGATATTCGCCGGCGTATCGCTCGGCATGCTGATCGGCGGTCCCGCTGCGCCCTGATCGGAGAGCTTGCCGGCTGGCGCGCGGCATTCGGGGCTACGCTGGCGATGTCGCTCCTCGCGTTGCTTGTACAAATGGCGGTGCTGCCCGAGCTTCGCGTGATACAGCGCATCAGCGGGCGCGACTTGCTGGGCATTCTGGCAAGGCGGCCGGGGCGAGTCGGGCTCGTGGCGATGATGCTCGCGCTATGCGGCCAGTTCACGACCTACACATACGTGACGCCGTTCCTGGCGACGGTCTCGGGGTTCGACGGCAAGACGATCTCGTCGCTGTTGCTCGGCTACACGTTGATCGGCCTGTTCGGCAATTTCATCGGCGGCGCAGGGGCGCAACGCGATGTGCGTACGACCTTGCTCGCTACGATCCTTTTCATCGCGCTCCCGGTGGCGATGCTTCCTGCGCTCGGCATCCATCGCATCTCGGCGATCGCGGCCCTCGCGGTGTGGGGCGTGTCTTACGGTGCGATGCCAGTCGCGTTGCAAATGTGGATGGCGCAAGCCGCTCCTGACATGCGCGAGTGCGGCATGGCGCTGTTCGTCGCGGTCTTCCAGATCTCGATCGCGCTCGGCTCATTCGCAGGCGGTGTGATCGTCGACCGTTACAGATTGTTCGACGCGATGTACTCCGGGGCCGCGCTGTGCGTGCTTGCGATGCTCGCCATCATGCTGTTCGGCCGGTCGGCGCGCACCGCCGCGGGAACAGCCTCTGCGAACTGACCGCCTGAACGAGCGACGATCGTCAAGCCGACCTATGGAGACTGACATGACCAACACATCTTCGGAGCGCAACAAGGCGCTGCTGCTGGAAGCCTTCGACACGCTCTTCAACAAGCGGGACTACGCAGCCGCAAACCGTTTCTGGTCCGAGCACTATATCCAGCACAGCGCGCACATCGCGCCCGGACGCGACGGCCTGTTCGATCTGATCCGCACGTTGCCCGATACCTTGCGCTACGAAAACCAGCTCGTGGTGGCGGAAGGCGACTATGTGATCGCGCATGGTCGCTTCTCCGGCAACGGGCGTGCGGCGGCGTGGATCGCGGCCGACATCGTACGCTTCGAAAACGGCAAGCTGGCCGAGCACTGGGACGTCTTGCAGGAAGAGGCAACCGAATCCCAATCCGTCAGCGGCCTGCCGATGTTCGGCGACCTGTTTCCAGACTGATCCCGCGCGCGGCAGCACGTTGTTAGCCATGCCTGTCACGCATGGGGCGCTGCCTCAAAAGTCTTTTTCAAGCGTGCGCGATGCGCCTACATTGAGCATCAGCAGGCAGCGCATCAGCGGATGCCCCATACGTTCCAGATATGAGTCACCTGACTCTTTTCCGGACTCAAAGGATGACAGCCATGACCCGCCATACCCATCACACAGCACCCACGCAGTACGTCGAAGCGAACGGCATCCGTTTCGCATACCGCCGGTTCGGGAATCCGCAAGGCGTGCCGCTCATCATGAACATTCACTTCACCGGCACGATGGATCACTGGGATCCGGCCGTCAGCGACGGTCTCGCCCAAGGCCGCGAAGTGATCCTGTTCAACAACGCGGGCATCTCCAGCAGCTCGGGCACGGTGCCGGAATCGATCGAGGAAATGGCGGCGAACGCGGCGGCTTTCATCGATGCACTGGAATTGAAACAGGTCGACGTGCTCGGCTTCTCGATGGGCGGTCTTATCGCGCAGCAACTCGCGCTCACGAGACCTCCGCTGGTGCGCAGGCTGATTCTCGTGGGTACCGGCCCGCGCAGCGGTGAAGGCATGGCTTCGCTGACTCCGGAGGCACAGGAGATCTTCGGCGTGAGTTATGACGAGCCCGACCACCTCTGGCTACGCGTGCACTTCGCGCCGTCTGCCGCGAGCCAGACAGCGGGGCGCGCTTTCCTCGAACGGTTTCGTCTGCGCAAGGAAAACCGCGATCCCGAAGCGAACGACAAGGTCGCGCCGGCTCAGCTCGCCGCGCTCGCCAAGTGGGGCGCCGCGCGCGAAAACCCGTATGCCTATCTGGAGGCCATCACGCAGCCGACGCTCGTCGTGAACGGCGACAACGACGTGATCATCTATTCGATCAACTCGTGGATCCTGCAGCAGCACATACCCGATGCCCAACTGATCATCTATCCCGATGCGAATCACGGCTCGCTGTATCAGTATCCCGAGCGCTTCGTCACGCACGTTGCGCAGTTTCTCTCGGAACGCCCGTACGCCTGAGCACAACCGCCGACGTCCTCGCCAATCATCCTCAGGAGTTTGATCATGACCAGTCTGACCGGAAAAACCGCGCTCGTCACGGGCGCTTCACGCGGCATCGGCCGGGCCATCGCCCTGGCACTGGCCAAGGCCGGTGCGCGCGTACTCGTTCATTTCGGTAGCGCTGAAGACGCCGCGGATTCAGTCGTCGAAGCGATTCGCGCCGCGGGCGGCAGCGCAGAAAAGGTCGCGGCCGATCTGCGCGCGGCGGATGGCCCGCACGAGCTTGCAAAACGGGTGCGTGCGCTGGCCGGCGACCGGCTGGATGTCCTGGTCGCGAACGCTGGCATCTCCAAGGCGGCCACCATCGAAGAAACGACCGTCGAAGACTTTGACGACCTCTTCGCGGTCAACGTGCGCGCGCCGTACTTTCTCGTACAGCAATTGCTGCCGATGTTCGGCGACGGCAGCAGCGTCGTGTTGCTGTCGTCGCTCGCGGCACGCAGCGCCGTGAACAATCTGTCCGCTTACGCAGCGACCAAGGGCGCGATCGATACGCTCGTGCGGCACTTCGCATCCGCGCTCGGCGAACGCGGCATTCGTGTCAACGCGATTGCGCCGGGTGTCGTCGAGACGGACATGTCGAACTTCGCGAAAACCGATGCGGGCCGCGACTTCACGCTCGGCATGCAGGCGCTCAAGCGTGTGGCCCAGCCTGACGACATCGCCGGGGCCGCGGTTTTCCTGGCATCCGATTTGGCCCGCTGGGTCACAGGCGATACGCTGCGCGTCGACGGCGGCTCGAAACTCTGACATCTGCGTGATGCGGCCCTCTACGCGCTGAAACTTGCTGAAACGTGCTGATGCCACGGCAGCAGGAGGTCACGCCCATCGTTGCATCGCAGGCCCGGCGGTACAATCGGATGCGCGCGCTGAACCGGTGAATGAAGAGAGCGCCCCGGATTCACGCTCGATCCCGGTTGTCCGCACCTCGTCACGAGGAGGCCCGCATGAACGCGTGCATGCCGCATCACGATGACTTCGCTTTCGGGGCAACGATCGTCGCGCCGCGCCGCCGAGAGGTGTTGCATCGCGGAATCAGAGTCGACATCGGCGAGCGGGCGTTCGACCTGCTCCTCGTTCTGGTGGAGTCGCGTGGTTCCGTTGTGAGCAAGGACGAGATCATCGCGAGCGTGTGGCACGACCGCGTCGTCGAGGACAATACCGTCGAAGCTCAGGTTTCCGCGCTTCGCCGGGCGCTCGGAGACGATCGGGCGGCAATACGTACGGTGACGGGGCGCGGATACCAGTTCACCGCGGAACCGCTCGCGCCAGCGAGGGAATCGGACCAGTCAACTGCCATGCGAGCGGACGGTCCGTTTTTTTCGGGCTCGCGGCTGCCTGCCGCGATCAGTCCTCTCATTGGTCAGGAAGCGGCCGTGCGCGAGATTTGCCGTGGCCTGCAAACGCATCGTCTGGTCACGCTCGTGGGTACCGGCGGTGTGGGAAAGACGCGGCTGGCGCTCGAAGCTGCGCGTCAGGCGGCGCCTCTCTTTGCCGATGGCGCGTTCATGGCCGAACTCGCCGCAACCACATCTGCGGACCATATCCCGACGACCGTCGCCGTCGCGCTCGGTTTTCCCCCGGGCGATGGAACGCCTTCGCTCGACCGGCTCGCGCCGAGCCTGGTGTCGCGGCATCTGCTACTCGTTCTGGACAACTGCGAGCATCTGATCGATGGTGCCGCGAGGATCGCCGAGCGGCTGCTGCATATTGCCCCGCAAGCGACTGTAGTCGCGACGAGCCGCGAGCCGTTGCGCATCGATGGGGAACTGCTTTATCGCGTTCCGTCGCTCGACGTGCCGCCGGACGACGATTGCGACGGCGCGCTCCATTACAGCGCCGTGCGTCTCTTCGACGAGCGCGTGAATTCGCGCGCCGTCAGTCTGGATACACGTGCGGCGTTGCGGCTGAAATCGCAAATTTGCCGACAGCTCGACGGCATTCCGCTCGCGCTGGAACTTGCCGCGGCTTGCGTGCCGGCGTTCGGTCTGCAGGGTGTGGCCGACCGGCTCGGGAATCGCTTCCAGATCCTCACGCACGGCGCGCGCACGGCGCTGCCGAGGCAGCAGACGCTGCGCGCCACGCTCGACTGGAGCTACAGCCTTCTGTCCGATGATCAGCGATCCGTGCTGAATCGGCTGAGCCTTTTCTCGGGAACGTTCACGTTGGCATCCGCGCAGGAAATGGCGAGTTGCGCGGCGCTTTCCCCGGACGCAGTTGTGGCGGCCTTGATGCAGCTCGTCGACAAGTCGCTTGTTTCGGTGGTTCCTGGCAGCGGCTATGTCCGGTATCGGTTGCTGGAATCGACGCGTGCGTACGCGCGGGACGCGCTACGCGAGAGCGGTGCGATGCGTGAATGGTCGAGGCGGCACGCAAGCTACTTCCTCGAAATCTTCCGGGCGGCCGAGCGGCAGACAGAGGTGCGCGCCGATGTCGACTGGAAAAATGGCTATGCGCCGCATCTGAACGACCTTCGCGCCGCGATGCTGTGGGGCTTCAGCGCCGAAGGGGACATGCCGCTGGCAATCGAACTCACGGTCGCCGGCATTCCGTTTCTGATGCATCTGGCGCTGCTTCAAGAGTGTCTCGAGAAAGTGGACGTGGCGCTGGAATGGCTGTCGGTCGAAGGCGGTCCGGTCGACGAGCGGCACATGAAGCTTCATGCGGCGCGAGGGATGTGTCTGCTTTGTCATACCGTCGCAGCCAGCACCAGTGATGCCTTCGAATCAGTCGTGGAAATCGCGGCGCGGGTCGGTAACCCGGATTATCAACTGCTGGGCATGTGGGGGCGCTGGATGTGCCACTACCTGAATGGCGAATACGCGCGGGCCATCCCGCTTGCTCATCGGTTCAGTGACCTCGCATCGACGTCGGCATGCAAATGCGATCAACTCGCAGCCTGTCGTCTGAATGGCATGTCGCATCTATTCGGCGGCGATCTCCAGGGCGCTCTCGTGAACCTGGAACGCGCATCGAATGATCCTTCGCCGCTGACGCGCGCGCAACGGATGCGCTTCCTGTACGACGAGAAGATGCTGTCTCACGCATCGCTCGCACTCACGCTGTGGTTCATGGGGAACGTGGATGAGGCGCGGCAGGCAGCACGACAATCGCTCGATGATGCGCGAGAGTTCGACCATCCCGTCTCGATCTGTTATGCGCTGAGCGAAGCCGTTTGCACGCTGGCCGTATTGTGTGGTGACGATGCCACGCTCGAGGAGGCCGTCGCGTCTCTCGCGGTGGAAACGCGGCGTCACAGTATTTCGACCTGGCGCGCCCGTGCGCGGATGTGGCAAGGACTGCTCGATCTGCGCGCGGGCGACACGGCCGCGTTCGGCCGGACCATCTCCCCGGCGATGACGAACATCGGTTCGAAGCGCTTCTACGTGTCGCTCTCGCCTTACGTCACGGCGCTCGCCGAGTCGTTGTGCAGGCGGGGCATGATTGCCGAGGCGGCCGAGGTCATCGACGCGTCGCTGACACGCGCGGTTCGCACCGACGACCGGTGCGCTCTGCCCGAGCTGTGGAGAGCGAAGGCGGAGATGCTGGTTGCGAGCCGGGGCGACGAGGCGATACCGGCGGCCGAATCGATTCTGTGCGAAGCCCTTCAGATGGCGGGGGAACTCGGCTTCGTCGCGTGGCAGTCGCGTTGCGCGATGAGTCTCGCCAGGCTCCGGCACATGAAAGGCGACGCGCAAGCCGCGCTGGAGGCCATCTTTCCCGCGACGCGGCAGTCCGCGGACGCGGGCGCGACACGGGCCGGCGCAGCGCTTACCGGCGCTGAGGCCAAGCACCGAAGCCGCGCGCACGGGCACTGAGCGCGCGGCATCGGTCATGCCTTCGACGATGAACGCGCCGACACCTTGTCATACCACGCCTGCAGCGCATCGAACCCGGCGGGAATGCCGAGCTTCATGCCGCCCGCCGCGAAGTCGATCGTCACCAGCGTCGTGATGTCCGCCACTGAAAACGCATCGCCCGCGACGAACGGTACTGTCTTGAGCCGGTCATTGAAATCGCCGAAGAAGTTCGCGACGCGCAACTTGCTGCGCTCGACGATTTCGGGAATCTGCTCATATCCATGCGGACCTGACAGCGCCCGGCCTTTCAACCCCGCGACGGCATTCCTGACGCCCTCCATCACTGCCGAGAATCCGTCCAGTTCAGCGCGTCGTTCCCACATCGTGACGAGCGCCTTCGTCGTTGGCGTCGTGCCTAGCAGCGCGGGCGTCTCGGGGTAGGCCTCTTCGACGTAGCGCCAGATTGCCGGGACTTCGCCAATCGCAGTGCCGTCTCGGAGCACGAGCGTGGGAACCTGCCGGCGCGGGTTGATTGCGACGTAGGTATCAGAAAATTGCTCCTTCGCGCCGAGGTCCACCGGTTTGGTTGGAAATTCGATGCCTTTCTCGGCGAGGAAGATACGGACCCTGCGAGAGTTGGGGGAGGCCTTGGATTCGAAGAAGGTGAGATCGGTGTTCATTGTCTGTTATCCAGAAACGTCGCTTATATGGTGTTTTGCCGCTTGAGCAGGAAGGCGAATACGCGCTGAGCGTTCAGCCTGCGGTCTTGCCGCCGTCGACGGTGAGAATCTGCCCCGTGACGAACGCAGCACCTTCATTTGCCAGGTAGAGCACGGCCGCGGCGATGTCGTCGGGCCTGCCGATTCGCGCGAGCGGCACCGTTGCGGCGAGCGCTGCCTTGTTCTCCGGCGTGCTCGTGAAACGGTCCAGCATGCCTGTGTCAGTGGGACCGGGCGCGACAGCATTGACACGAACGCCCGCCGGTGCGGCCTCGAGCGCGGCCGATTTCGTGATGCCTTCCACGGCGTGCTTGCTGCCCGCATACACCGAGGCGAACGCGGCGCCCTCGTGACCATAAGTCGAAGATATGTTGACGATGCTTCCGGCTTTCTGCGCGGTCATCACGCGCAGTTCGTGCTTGAGACTCAGCAACGTGCCGAGCACGTTGGTGTCGAAGGTATCGGCATAACTCTCGGCGGTCTGCTCCATCACCGGCCCCGGCCGGCCTTCCGTGCCGGCATTGTTGACTGCGATGTCGAGCCGGCCAAAGCGGGCAACGGTTTCATCGACTAGGCGACGCACGTCTTCGTCGCGGCGTACGTCGGCCTGTACAAAGAACGCTTCTGCGCCTGATTCGCGGAGTTCTGCCTCGAGCGCCTCACCCTGTGCGACGCGGCGGCCCGACACGACGAGGCGTGCGCCCGAGCGGGCAAACGCAAAAGCGGTTGCGCGGCCGATGCCGGTGAGGGCGCCAGTGATAAGGACTACGGATTGGGTCATTTGTGGCTCCGATAGAGTAGATCATGACAAGTGCAAGTCGCCAGAGCTATGGCGCCCAGGTGCGCGCGTCGAATTCATCACTCGATATGTAGCGCGCGTCGACGGGAAACGAGAAAAACTGGAAGACCGCGATCTGTTCAGGTCCGCCGGAATGCTCTGGCTCCTGCACGCAGATTAGCGGTTAGGCCTTCAGACGAGAAAGACTTTCGAGGCTCGTCTCCATGCCTGAAAAGCATAGGCTTAAAGGCGTGAGGAGCCCGCAAAGCATGAAATGGTTGCACGGCGGGTTGGTACGAACTCACCGTCGCGATCATCCACAGGCACTATCAACTTTGCTGCATCCTGCTCGGGTCGACATCGATGAAGGCGCGATCGCTGCGAATCTCGCGGTGGCGCGCGACTCGCGGGCGATGCGCATGCCTGGTTCGTCTGCCGGCGGGGAACGCGTCGCTATCCGGGAGTTGACCGATGCAGTACGCGTGCCGGTCACGGAGTTGCTTCCGCGCCTCGTCCGAATGTTGCCTCAGATCGCCCACGTTTGATTTGGAAAGAGCGACCGAACGCGTTGCGGCTTTTAAAGCGCCTGAATCTGCACCACCGCACCCGGCTTACCCGATACTAGCGGAGCGATCACAAGATAGCGGCGTCTGTCGCGATCCGTGGCGTCCCCCGGTGCGACGACCTGGCGAATCTGGCCCAGCGCATTGACAATTGCAGCGCCGGCCGGGTTCGTCGTGAAGTTGGCGAGCGGCTCTACGTTGCCGGTGCCGTCGAACTTGTCCGAAAAACCCAGCACGTAGGACTGCTTCGGCTGCAACCCGGTGACGGCAGCCTGGAGAACCTGAACCAGTCCCTGATCGAACAGAGTGACGGTGGTGGGGGCGTTCGCGGCGCCCCCCGGTTTGCCCGTGCCAGCGGGCATTAGCGCGAGATGGATGGTTTGCCCAGCCAATCCGAGCGCTTGTATATTCTGGGTGCCATCGCCGTCCGGCACGGCATTCGGCACATAGGCGACCGCCTGTGGCGCCTGCCCGATCGCTACATTGGCGATGACCTTGTTCGTTAGCGTATCGATGGCAGTCATCATATCGGCGTTCTCGAGGCCAACGTAGACGCGGCTGCCATCGCCTGACGGCCAGATGCCATGCGGCAAGTTGCCGACCGGAATCGTCGCGACCTGCGAGAAATCGTCGGTCCGGAAAACCTTCACCTGATTAAGCCCGCCCACGGTCACGTAGGCAAACATCCCATTTGCGTTGTGTACGATGTTGACGTGATTGGTGATCGGACCGGTGTCGATCGTTGTCAGCAATGCGAAGGGCGGGTGCGCGTCGAACACCTGGGTCTTTCCTATATCCTTCAGCGTGAACCAGACCTGCTTGCCGTCCGGCGTCGCCGCGAGGTCGGGACAGAAGGGGCTTGCCTGCATGACCTTGCCAACAATCTGGTGGTCGGCCACTGAGATCACCTCGATCTCGGGATTGAACGACGAACACACATATCCATACTTGCCGTCCGGAGAAAAGATCTGCATGCCGGGCCCCGCGGGAACGGTGATGCGCATCTTCTCTTCAAAAGTCTTGCCGTCAAGGACGTCGACATAGTTTTCACCGCGCACGGTCACCCAGACTTCCTTGCCGTCCGGCGTGAAGAACGCCTCGTGCGGGGAGCGGCCGACGTAGGTGACATGCCTGATCGCGTTCGTCTGCGTGTCGATGAACGTGACGGAATTGGAACCGATCGACACGACTGCGAGTGTGTGGTGGTCCGGCGAGAAGCCCATGCCGTGCACGAGCACCTGCCCACGGTACAGCGGGCTGAAGCTGGCGGGCGCCGGATCGCCGAGGCGAATGACCCCGACCAGGTGGTTATCCGCAGGGTCGGTCACGGAGACTGTGTTGGAGAACTGCTCGGCCGCATACACGCGGTCATGGTGGCTGACCGGGATGTCCGGATCGGCCAGCAAACCTGGCGCCTGGCCAGCCAGCACGGACCGCGCTGCGGCGAGGGCGAAGACCGCCAGGGCGGTCACGACACTGGACGTGGTTTTCATCGAGACTCCTTCTGCATGTTCATGTGAGCCGTGTCATGAGACATCGAATGCGACGGTGCCGGGGCGGATGCGTGCGCCGGCTGGTCGGGTGCTGTGGCGCGCGCCGGCAGCGGCTGACCCAGCGCGAGCCGCATCGCGACGATTTCCTGCTGTTGCTCGACCACGATCTCCTGGGCAATGCGGCGCAGTTGTTCGTTGTGTCCGTAGCGCAACTCGGCCTGCGCCATGTCGAGCGCGCCCTGATGGTGCGGGACCATCATCGCCACGAAGTCCCGATCGACGTCGCCTGTGGGCTTGATGGACATGTCGTCCATCATCTTCGTCATCGCCTTGTCGTTTTCGGCGAGAAAGGGTGCCTCTTCGACGCTCGTATCGGTGGGATCGGCCGCAAACGCGACAGCAGATGTGCCCACTGTCGCCGCGAGGACAACGAGTACGAACGACGAGCGTTTGAGCGGGCGAAGGAAGGAACGCATGGGCGGAACTCCTTTACGCGGATGGGCATCGCCTGGGCGTGGCTACTGTCCAGTATCGACACGTCGAATGAAACGTTTTGGGCCAGCTTTTGACGCCGTGTGAAAGTCCGGACGGCGGCCGGCCACACGCGACCGTCTGCACCGTCGCAGGCGCGCTTTGCAAAGCTTAGTGCGAAATCGACTCCAGCGACTTCCCGCGCGTCGCCGGTCCCAGAACGGCAATCACCAGGGCATCGATGCCCATGCATGCGGCGATCAACAGAAGCGCGGCCGACACACCGCCGCCGCGCAGCGCATAGGCGACCAGAAAGCCGCTGAAGATGCCGGAGAGCCGGCTCCACGCATAGACGAAGCCGATCGCCCGCGCCCGCACTCGCGTCGGATAGAGCTCCGACTGATAGGCATGGAAGTTGTACGACAGTGTCGTTGCTCCGAGCGTCACCGGCGCGCCGGCCAGCACCGTCAGGCCGGGCGCGCGCGATTGCGCAAAGCAGAGTCCGGCGATGGCCACCAGCATCGCCGAACCGACGATCTGCTATTTACGCTCGACACGATCTCCGTACCACATCGCAATGAGCGGCCCGCAAGGCGCAACGAGCGTGATACCGAGCGTGTACGCGAGGCTCGCGGTCACTTCGATTCCCTGATGCATCAGGAAGGTCGGCACCCAGTTCGAGAAACCGTAGAGCCCGACCGTCTGGAACACGTGGAAGATGGACAGCATCAGCGTGCGCGAACGATACGGCGGACGGAATATCTCGCTGAGGCGGCCCTGTTCGACCACCTCTCCGGTCTCCGCAGCAGGCGAGGGCAGCGAAGCGCCCGATTCGCGCGCGACCCGTGCTTCGAGCGCTTCCATTACCGCGTTCGCTTCCTCGTGGCGGCCACGCGCGGCGAGCCAGCGCGGGCTTTCCGGCACGCGCAACCGGACCACCCAGATCACGACTGCGCCCGCTGATCCCATCAATACGACCCAGCGCCAGCCGTCGAAGCCAAACGGCGCGAGCGGGACGAGCCGCCACGCGAGACACGCGATGACCGGCACCGCGAGATACGTGACGAGCTGATTCAGCGCGAAAGCGCGGCCGCGCACGTGCTTCGGCACCAGCTCGCTCAGGTAACCATCGATCGTCACGAGCTCGACGCCTAGCCCGATGCCGACCATCAGACGCCAGAAGTTAAGGCCGAGCGGCGTGGTCTGGAATGCCATGATGGCGGCCGACGCGGTGTACCAGAGCAGCGACAGCGTGAACACCGAGCGGCGGCCGGGCCGGTCGGCAACGGTGCCGAACATCATCGTGCCGATCAGCAGGCCGAGAAACGAGGCGGCGATGAAGCTGGCCACGCTGTCGAAGCTCAAAAAGCCGCTCGACGTGGCATGCAGCAGTCCTGAACGGATGATGCCCGGTGCGATGTACGCTGTCGCGAACAACTCGTAGAACTCGAAGAACCACCGAGCGAGATGAGCACGACCAGCGACCAGATCGTGCGCGTCGCCGGCAGCCGGTCGAGCCGCGCGCCAATCTGTCCGGTGGTTTCCCGCGCGGCGTCGGTGGCGACGGCCGGCGCGCCCGCATAGCGGCGGTCGATGTCGCGCAAGGTGGATTGCGTCGATGACATGGCAGTACAACTCTTATCGTCGAGATTCCAGTTATCGGTGAGGCTGCGGCCAGCCGGTTCTCCTTGATAGCGGTCGTACAGACGACGCCGGCTCGAGCGGCCGGTAGGGGGGCGGTTTCGAGCGACCGCGTCTGGCGGTGACCGGCCAGTGCGCGTTGTTCGACGCTCCGCCATCTGGTTCCGGCCGCATCCTTAAGCGGTCGCTCACGAATCGGCGCCAGCCAAATCAAAGCAGATGGCCCTCCGCGATTTCCGGGGGCGAGATCACCGCAAGCGGATCTGACAAATTCACTCACTCGGCACTGGGAAAACGCCGCCGACGCGACAGGCGTCGCTTATCGTGGCTATGCGACAGACCATCTGGGGATAGCAAAGGGATCGAGCGGGCGAATGCAGCACGGCGAGTTCGCCGGCTCCCCGTCCCGACTCTGCTACAAGCATTCCTGCACTTGCTCAGGTAACGCGCACGGACTCTCCTTCGGCGAAGAACCACGCCGACATCGTCCGTGCTAGTTCGAGCACGACCTCCGCGTCGGTCCGGCCGGAGGACGCGCGCACGTGGAACGAATGATCTGCGTCGTCCACCACACGCAGCGTGGCGCGTGGCCCGAGCGTCTCGACGACGGACGTCAGCAGGTGAAGTTCGGCCAGCTTGTCGCGCGTGCCCTGCAGGAAGAGAATCGGCACCGTGACGTCCGCCAGGTGGTGTGCCCGCTCCACGCCGGGCGCGCCCGCCGGGTGCAGCGGGAACGCGACGAAAGCGAGGCCACGCACGCCGTCGAGCGGGGAGATGGCTTGGGCCTGGGACGTCATGCGGCCGCCGAACGACCTGCCTCCCGCGAAGAGCGGCAGGGCTGGCAGCCGCCGGCGGGCCTCTGCGACGGCTGCTTGCACAGCAGCATGTGCCACGGCCGGCGAGTCTACCCGCTTGGAGCCCCGCTCCATGTACGGAAACTGGTAGCGCAATGTGGCGACATTGGCCGCCGCAAGCGCGTCGGCCAATGACGACATGCCGGCGTGCCGCATGCCCGCCCCGGCACCGTGCGCGAAGACATATAGGGCTCGCGCGTCCTCCGGCACTCGGAGGAGCGCAGAGACCTGAGAGCCGTCGGGCAGTGCCAGGGAAAGCGATTCTGGGTCGTCCATTGTATTCAGGTCGCGTCGTTGTGGCCTTTGCGCCGATGCATCAATGAGGCATCGGGGAGCGTTTGTGGCGGCCTCCGCCAAGGCATTGCGCACGTGGAGTTTGCCGGCCGATCCGTGGAGCGCGCCCATCGTGAACGGCGCTGCAGTCGCGATGCGTCGGTTGACGACCGCAAGCCCGACCGCAACGTGATCCGCGCTTTAAGGCATTTGCGTAATAGCACGCCTGCATCATTGTCAGCGAGTTGTTACGACACTGCAATCAGCGTCAAAGGAAGTTCTCGAAGGGCAGTTCATTTATCTGGCTCTCTGGAAGAGCATGTCCGGCTGCAAAAAGTTCTGGGTTCGGCCAAGGAGGGTCATTCGATGTCCAGCGCTGAATTGTCGACAATCGGTGGGTGGCGATAACAAGCCCGTTGACCAATCATGGAGAGATCTACCTTCGAACGTCGCGACCGAATCTCCAGCAACCGTAATCGCGGGCAGGGAAGCTCCGTTGCCTCGCGCGGACGAACAGTATGTGCCAAGCACACCTCCAACAGATTCTCTGCTCTGCCCATTAAATCGCATATCATCGGCACGTCGACTCGACCTTGCGCGTCAAGAATAGGAAAGTCGCGGAACGTGGCGACGGTCATCGTCTTGCCGCTCCCAAACTTGGAAGGGCGAGTGGCTTCCAGTTCCAGGGAAGGAGCTAATGCGAGGATGACCTTATGCCATTTCTTCCGCAAGACCTTAAGATCCTCCTTACGTGTTGTGTCGAGCTTGACGCAAAGACCGAGACGGGCCGTCGACGCCTCCACTTGTAAATAGAGATTGACATCCTCTTCCGCTTTCTTTCCGCCCCAGAAGAATGCGAATAGCCCGCCGCCCTTGTTCGCCACATAGCGCCATCGCGCCGAAGGAAATGCCTGTTGCAACGCCATAAGGAAACCCATCCGCGCGTTGGCCGTCCAGTCTTTATAGGCGAGCTCCTTATAACTCTGAACCTCCGCCTCGATGCGTCGAAGACGTCGCGTGAAATCCAGTACGATATCGCTTCGATCCTGTGCAAAACTGCCGACTGGTCCTTCCAGAAGCGCGAGCAGGTCGAGACGACTGAATACGTGATAGCCGGCGTCCCGGACCTGTTTATAGGTGCACTGGTTGCCGGTTTGAAGATAAATTAGAATGATCCGCTTGCCTTCCTCGCCGTAACCTCGCTTCGCGACAACCTTTCTATACCTTGCGAGTTGGTCGGAGTGCTCAGTGGTGCCAACCTTGTCTTCTAGAACAATCGCGATGCTCTCGTTCACCTCAACGAGGATATCAATGCTCTGGACCTGGCGTCGCACCTTGACGCTTCGAATCTGCGGTGGCGGCGAGGCCGTATCATCCTTAGCGAATATCGCACTAAGGAACGCGTGCCCAAGGGCCTGAATCTCCGAACGGTCCTTGCCGCGCTCCGGGTCCGCGTGGGTCAGAGCCCAGCACAAAAATGCATCCTGCGACAGTTCCGAGGGTGCGAAGTCAAACAGATTCGGCTGCATGCGGGTCCAATCCGTAGCAATGGAATTGAGTGGCACTAGCCCGACAGAGGCTGTGCTCCATGTCATAACGCGTCATTAGTACGTCGTCAGCTTCGTGCAGTCGGCCCGGCCATTGGAGCCCGCTCGCACATAGCACATCTGGCCCGTTTCCTTGTCAAAAAGAAGCCAGCCCTCGCTGTCCTGACGTTGGACGGTCCAGTTACCTTGAGTCGGCATGAATCGGAGCTTGTCCATTCCACCCTTGAAGGCTTCCGCTAGGATAATGCTGCAGATCACAGCCGAGATTGCATAGATAAATGCGACTTTCACGGATGACTACCCTTCGTATTCATTGGTCGGCGATGTTGACCGAGTTCTTTTTTGAGATGCGATTGTACGCCCAACGATCCGATGCAAAAAGTCGCGGCTGGGCATCTTCGGATCTTGCGGCGACGCTCTATGACGGGGAACTCGGCCATCCTTCCAATATTTTTGGCTGAGTCAGAAGGTGGAGTAAGAAGGTGGAAGATGCCATGTAGTAACGCCTTGAAAAAAGCGCCGTTCTCCCCTCAGACAAATGAGGGGAGCCCGAGCTTCTCCCGGCGGTCAATCATCGACTGTACAGATCGAAATTGTGAGTTGGCGATTGCAGGAAACGGCCCATCCGCTGCGCGAGCTGTCAACGGCGACAATCCGCCATATTGCCGACGTCCAAGGAAAGCTCGTCGAGCGTCCGCAAAGGCCGACCTCCCGCCTTCCAATGCGACTCGACGAACGTCCGTTACGCCTTAAGAGCCGCCCAAATCGGCCCTAGTTGCCGCAACGAGTCGACAAGCGCCGCCCCCGCAAATCCGCGAACAACCACTAAACAACACGCGCAAAAAACCGAGCCCAAACTAACCCGACTGCCACCCTCCGATCATCCACATTCACCGCCCCTAATAACCCCCCTCCCACCCACCCCCCCAGCGACTTGCACAACGTAACGAGATTCTCCGCAGCCGTCGCCTTACTCCGCTCAAGATCGCTTTGCGCCGCGAGCAATTGCTTCTGCACATTAAGCACGTCCAGATAATCAAGCGCCCCAGCCTTATACCGTTGTTGCGCGACCCCGAGCGCCCGTTCATTCAAACTCACCGCCGAAGCCAACCGATCACGCCGCCGCTGCTCAGCGTCATACACGAGCAGCGCATCGTCCACCTCACGCCAAGCCTCGAGCACCGTGCGTTTATAGAGAATCGCCGCTTCCTGCTGCTGCGCTTCCCGAAGCTCCAACGTGCCCTTCAACCGCCGGCCTTCAAAAATCGGGAACGTAATCGAAGGCCCGACAACAAATTGCCCCGACGCCCAATCGGCAAGACTGGAAAGCTGAAGACTCTGAAACCCCGCGCTCCCGTTCAACGAAATACGCGGATAGAAATCGGCCTTCGCCATGCCGATCGACGCCGTGGCCGCATGCAGTTGCGCGTCGGCCTTCTTGATGTCCGGCCGGCGCTCCGCCAGCTCCGATGGAAATCCGATAGGCACCTGCGCAGGCAGCTTCGGCACATCGCGCGCATCGCCCAGCATGTCCCGCAGCGCGCCGGGCTGCTCGCCGAGCAACACGCCGATCGCGTTGATCGTCGTATCGCGGCGCGATTCGAGCGTCGGAATCAGGCTCTCGATCGTTTCCATTTGCGCCGAAGCATTGGCGACATCGAGGTCCGTCGTAACGCCTTCGCGCACGCGGATTTTCGTGAGCCTCACCGCATCGCGAGCGATATCGAGGTTCTGCTTCGTGATATCGAGCAGCGACTGCGTATCGCGCAGTTCAATATAGTCGCGCGCGAGCTCCGCACGCGCCGAGAGCAGAATCGCATTGCGATCTTCGAACGAAGCATCCGACAAGGCGCTCGCGGCTTCGACACCGCGCCGCACGCGGCCCCAGATGTCGAGTTCCCACGAGGCATCGAAGCCGGCCTGATACAGGTTGTAGGCGGGCGAGCCCTTGGAGCCCGGCATCCCCGACACGCCGAGCGGCGCGTTCCCCGACGCCGATTGCGGCTGGCTTTGCGACGGCGTGACCCCGAGCAACGACAGAATGCCGTTCTCGCTGCCGCGCTCGCGGTTATACGATGCCGCGCCGTCGAGCGTCGGAAGCGCGGCCGCGCCCGCAACGCGCTGTTCCGCGCGGCTTTGACGCAAACGTGCGGACGCCGCGGCCACGTCGAGGTTATCGTCGGCGAGGCGCTTTTCCAGCGCGTTCAGAACGGGATCGTCGAACAGCGTCCACCAGTCCGGATTGAAGTCAGCTTCCACCGTCCTGCTCGATGCCTGCGCCGTCTGCGTGCGCTCGAAGACGTCCGGTGTCGCGGTCTTCGGGTGCTCGAAGTCCGGCCCGACCGTGCAGCCCGCCATCGTCAGACAAGCCAGGATGGCGAGCGCGATCGCGCGCAGGGAAATGTCGTTCTCGTTCATTTCGCACCTCCTTCTTGCGCAAGCGTCTCGCCATGCCGGCCGACCGCCACTTCCGCCTCGACCGAAAGACCCACGCTCAGCGCCGATGCGGCTTTCTGCCCGCGATCGATCGTGATCTTGACCGGCACGCGCTGGACGATCTTCGTGAAGTTGCCGGTTGCGTTGTCCGGCGCGATCGGCGCGAAGCTCACGCCGGTGGCGGGCGCGAGACTATCGACACGGCCTTTGATGATCACGCCGGGAAAGCTGTCGATCCTGATCCGCACGCTCTCTCCGGGACGCATCTTCGTGATCTGGTTCTCCTGAAAATTGGCGACGACATAAGCATCCGCGAGCGGAACGATGGCGAGCATCGGCGCGCCCGCCGTGACGAATGCGCCGACGCGCGCGGAGCGCCTTCCGACCTTGCCGTCGACGGGCGCGTGAATCTCCGTGTACGACAGGTTCAGCTTCGCCTGCGCGAGCGCCGCTTCCGCGCGTGCCAGCGCGCCTGCCGCCTTGTCGCGCTGGGTGCGCAGCACATCGAGGTTCTGCTCGGTCGTGGTCAGCGCGGCGCGGTCGTGGGCCTGTTGCGCGAGCTGCTGAGCGAGCGTGCTGGCCGCGCGCTGCTGCTCCTGCGCGGTGCCCGCGCCCGTGTCCGAAAGATTTTGATAGCGCGATGCGTTGGCCCGCGCGAACTCGATGGCGGCGTCGTCGGATCGCAGTGTCGCGCGAGCCTGATCGACAAGCGACGGATGCCGCGCGATTTCGGCATCGAAGTTCGCGACGGCGGCGCTCGCCGCGCTTACGTCGGCCTGCGCGCTCATCAGCGCGGCGTGTAAATCGCTATCGTCGATACGCACGAGCACCTGGCCCGCCTTGACCGATTGATTGTCATCGACGAGCACATCGGCAATCTGGCCAGCGACGCGCGGCGCGACGAGCGTGAAATCGGCCTGAACATAGGCATCGTTCGTGGATTGGCTGGTCGAATCGGAAAGAAGCCTGACGCCCGCCCACGCGACGACGGCGAGCGCGATCACCGGCGTTGCAATGCGAATGAGTCTGGAACGAGAGCGGATGATGGATGACATGAAAGCCTCCCTTAATGGGAAGAGGGCGGCGTAGCGGTCCACGGCGGAAAGATCCGCACGGGCAACACCGGAACGAGGAAAAGAAGCGCGATGGCAACACACGCCATCACGCGATAGAGATCGGCGGACATCAGCACCAATGCCTGTTCATGCACGCGATGGGCGAGTTCGCTGAGACCACTGGCCGTATCGATGCCCTGACTCGTGACGAGCGCCCGATTGCCGAGCTGATCCACGAGCATGGTCGAATGGAAGCGTTCGCGAGCCGTGCCGAGTCCTTCGATCAACGCGGTCGCGGCAGCGGCGCTGAAGGTCTTGAGCGAGTTGAACATCGCGGAGGCGAAGGGGCCTTCGGCTGGCGGCAAACCTGTGGTAACGCCCATCAGGATGGCGAGAATCACCATCGGTTGCGCGGCGATCTGCAAGGACTGAAGCAGATAGAAGTTGTCGCGGATCCATTCGGACGTCATGAAGCTTCCCATCAGGCAGGTCGCGATCATCAGCGAGAGACCGCCCGCCATCACCCAGCGCGAATCGACGCGTTTCAGGTTCAGCAGCGCGGCCGTCAATGGCAGCGCAAGCAGGAGCGGAAGCGCGACCAGCAACGACAGCGGCGCCGTCTGCAGCGGCCGGTACGCGTGAATCCTCGCGAGATGCTGTCCCGGTATCGCGGCCACGCCGACCAGCAGGATCACGGCGCCAGCGAGCGTCGTGAGTCCGTGCGCAAAGTTTCTTCGCGACAGCAACTGGAGCTTGAAGAACGGCACCGGATGAAACCATTCGTTGACGAGAAACACCGCCAGCAACGCAGTTCCGCCGATGAACATCACGCGTATGAAATCCGAGTTCAGCCAGTCCAGACGATCGCCTTGCAACAGGCCGATCACGAGCATCGCGATGGCCGGGCATCCGGTGAGGAACCCCGTCCAGTTGAAGGCGCGAATGCGTTCCAGCTTGAGCGGATCGTCGGGAAGACCTTGCTGGATCGCGATGCAACTCAGCACGCCGAGCGGCACGATCTGCCAGAAAGCCATCTTCCAGCTCGCATACTCGGTCCACAAAGCGGCGAGCGGCGTTCCGAGCGCGGGCCCGAAGATCGCCGTCATCGCGTATCCGGCAAGCCCGTATAGCTTGATTTTCGGCGGCAGATAACGCAGCGCCACGATGATGAGCATCGGCGGCAGACAACCGCCGGCGATGCCCTGCAACACACGCAACGTATAGAGCGCCGGAAGGTTCGGCGCGAACGGACACAGTACGCCGAAGAACATCGTGGCCAGTACGGCGCCGATGGTGAATCGCTTGAGCGTGAACGTGATGCCGAACCACGGCGCAAAGACCATCGTCGCGACGTTGGCCGCTTCGAACAGGGTGGTGAGCCAGGTTCCGTCGTCGTGTCCGATCGAGAGCGCGCCCTGGATGTCGGCCATCGCGAATGCGGTGACCTGCTCGTTCAATATCGCGAGCAGGGACGCGAGCAGCATCCCGATCAGGCCCGCGGCAAGACGCCGCGAGAGCGCGGGCTGCTTCACGGGCGCGCGTTCGGCGGTTGTTTCGCGAGGCGCGTCGAGAACGGATTCGGTCGTGTTCATATGCGTGCCCATCACATCCTGCGTTGTGCCTCTTCGAAGTATTGCGGCGCTTCGCGGCGATCGAACATGCCGTACTCGCGAATCACGCGAATGTGGCGCAGGCGCACATCGATCGGCAGCGTGGCTTCGCGTGAGAACGCATCGGCGGCGCTTTGATCGCGCCACGTCGCCACGGCGATGACGTTCCCCGGCGCGAGCAGCGCATCGAAGACATCCCACGCGACGAGGCCAGGCGCTGCCAGATCGAGCCCCAGCGATTCAGCGACGCCTTGCGCGCCTGTCTGCTTTATCCACGCGGGCTTGCGGCTCGCATCGAGCAGCGTCACGGCCTTGCCTTCACCAATTTCCGTGGCATCCAGACGCTGTTCCAGCAACGCTTGTCCTTCGGGAATGTGCGTGTCCGCGACGACCTGACCGATGCGCAGACGATAGTCCGCGAACACGCGGTCGCGCGCGGCCTGCATGATCTTGTGATGCCGAGCCTCGGTACGCCAGCGCACGAGCGACTTCTCATCGCGCCAGCTCGACAACGACAGCAGCCAGCCGTCGCGGGTCAGGCTCGCGTAGCGCATGTTGTCGATGAAACCATCGATCTTTTCGAGCTCGGGCCGCAGCATCTTCGCCATGCCGAGGTAGGCGTCGAATTGCTCGGGAACGGGATTGACTTCCAGCATGGCAGAGAACATATGAGGCTCTTCGATTAGTTAGTGAAACGATGCAAATCGATGGGGCATATTGGCCACGCATCGCGTAGCTTTATTGTCGGCGACGAAACTTCGTTGTTGAAGGACGAGCGACAGCGCAATCGGGCCAATGAATGTGCCGATTCGGCCAAGGTCATCGAATGCGCATGCAACGGTTCGCCATCGGCCAAAGTGCGTCCGATTCGGGCCATGTCGATGCGCCGCTCACCGCTTCGCCGGACATGCTGCCTACAATCGCAACGCAAACAGCTTGTGGGCGGGATTCGGAATGGACAGATTGCGTGAGATGGAAGTGTTCGTCGCCATCGTCGATGGCGGCGGCTTCACGAGGGCATCGGAAAAGCTGGGCTTGTCGACGGCGGCGGTTTCGCGTGCGCTCAACTCGCTCGAAGCGCGCATCGGCGCTCAACTCGTCGCGCGCACGACGCGTTCAGTGCGGCCAACCGATGCAGGCACGGTGTATCTCGACACCTGCCGGCAGGTGCTCGATGCCGTCGCGGATGCGGACGCGAGCATCGGCGCTTATCACGTCAAGCCGGTGGGAACGTTGACCATCTCGGCGCCCGTGCTCTTCGGCCAGCGATTCGTGGCGCCGCTCATCAATGCGTTCGCGTTGCGTTATCCGGATGTCGGCATCCATGCCGTGTATGTGGACCGCACCACGCGCTTGCTGGAGGAAGGCGTGGATGTCGCCATTCGTATCGGTCATCTCGGTGACTCGACGACGTTCGCGGTGCCGTTGGGTTTCGTTCGGCGTCGGACGTACGCCGCGCCGGCCTATCTCGAAGCTCGCGGCGAACCTGTTCATCCGAGGGAATTGACGCGGCATGACTGCGTGTCTTTCACGGGCGTCACGCATCCGCACGAATGGGTGTTCGCGGAGCGGGGCGCGAGGTTGCCGGTGCGGCTTCAGCCGCGCATGATCGTCGATCTCGCGCCTGCTGCGATCGCCGCCGCGCGCGATGGTGTCGGCATCACGCAGTTGCTTTCCTATCAGGCGGCGCCCGACGTGTTGAGACGCAGACTAAAGCCGATATTCACGTCATTCGAGACCGATCCCTTGCCGGTAAGCGTGCTGCATGTGGAGCGTCGCGGCGCAAGCGGAAAGGTTCGCGCGTTTCTGGAATTCGTGACCGAGACCTTGCGCAAGAACACGCAGTTGCGATGCGGGCACAGAGAAAAAGCGCCGCGCGCTTACGCCGATCGCGCGGCGTGATCCTCATCTGCCGATGCAACGGCCGTGTGAAGCTCGCGATATGCGCTCTCCAATGCATCGAGGCTGAAGGAGCGATTCAGACCGCTCGGGTTCGGCAACACCCATGCATGCACGCCGCCGAACGGTTCGGCCTGAAGTCCCCATGCGATATCGCGCTTGCCGGTAATGGCCGACAGCGCCATCTTCCCCAGAAACGCGATATACCGGGGCGCGAGACTCGCGATCTTCTGCTCGAACGCCGACGCCGCGGCCTCGATCTCGGACCGCGACAACTCATCGGCGCGCGCGGTCGCACGCGCGACTGCGGTGGTGAGGCCGTATCCGTATCGAAGGAACGCGAGATCGTCTTCGGGCTGCAACTGCTCCGGCGTGAAGCCAGCGAGATGCACGACCCGCCAGAAGCGATTGCCTCGTCCCGCGAAGTGATGTCCCGTCGATGCGGCAAGCATCCCCGGATTGATGCCGCAGAAAATCACCGATAACTTCGGCGCGACGATATCCGCAAGAAAGGGCGAGGTGTCGGTCACAGGCGTCGTGCTCATGCAAGACCTATGCGGCTTCCGCCAGTTCCTCCAGCACGAATTCCTTGGCGACGTCTTCATGAGCCAGCGGCCTCGGCAGCGTGCTGATTTGCGCCGTGCCACGAAAACGCTCGCGATACTGCTTCGGCGTGACGTTCAGGCGCCGGGAGAAAGTCGTGCGCATGTGCGTGGCGTTATGAAAACCGCACTTGAATGCGACGGTCTTCAGCGGCGCATCGCTCGATTCGAGCAGCTTCCTCGCGGTATCGACGCGAACCTGTTCGACGAACGCCGAGGGCGTCACCTGCGCGTACTTCGCGAACACTCGCGAGAACGTGCGACGGCTCACCGAAACCGCGCTGGCCAGTTGCTCGATGGAAAGCGCGTCGCCGATATGATCCGTCACATACTGATGCACCTTGCCGATGATCGGCGCTTCTTCCTTGTCCGCCGCGACATAAGGGCTGTACTGCGACTGCCCGCCTTCGCGCTGAATGTAGACCACGAGGCGCTTGGCGACGCGAACCGCCTGTTCGTGTCCCCAGTCTTCCGCCACGAGCGCCAGACACAGATCGATGCCCGCCGATACGCCGGCGGAGGTGAAAAGGCGGCCATCGCGAATGAAGATTTTGTCGGGCTGCACGCATGCGCGCGGGAACGCCTTGCCGAGGCGGCCCGCATCGGCCCAGTGCGTCGTGACCTGCATGCCGTCGAGCAAGCCGGCATGTCCCAGCACGAATGCGCCGTTGCAGACCGAGCCGAACCGCGCGGCGCCGCGCACCTGCTTTTGAAGCCACGAGATGAAGTCGTGGGGCGGGTTCCAGTCGGGCAGGTTCGGTCCGCCGGCCACCAGCAGCAAGTCGTATTGCGTATCGGAATCGAGATAGCCGACCGGGACGACGATCTGCATCCCGTTCGAGCACGTGACCATGCCCGCTTCGCGCCCGACGAGCGAGACTTCATAACGCTGATGATCGGGGAGATGCGTGTTGGCTTCCGCGAACACGTCGAGCGGGCCTGCAACGTCGAGTGCCTGCACGCCGTCGAACAGAACAATGGCGACTTTCATGCCGTGACCTTCGTTAAGTAGGAGCTTCAATCGCTGGGGACGGCCCAGTCTATCCCAACGCTCGCGCGCGAAGTACGCCTTGCCCGGTAATTGACTTTTGCTTCGATGTAACAAGCGAACGCCTGATCGCGCCCAAGCGGGCGTGGCCCAAATCCGGCATCGACTGGCCAGACAACGCGCCAAATGCATGAGCCGCAGCGAGCGTGGCTGACTAGACTTCATCTCGAGAAAGCATTCGAAGGATAGTCATCATGTTGATCGAGACACATCAAAACTCATTTCTGTTCGGCGCCAATGCGCCGTATGTCGAAGAGCAGTACGAAGCCTATCTGGGCGATCCGTCATCGGTCACCGATGAATGGCGCGCCTGGTTCGATGCGCTGAACGACACACCCGCCATCGACGGAAGCGATCGCGATGACGAGCCGCACGCGCCCGTGGTGTCGAGCTTCATCGAGCTTGCCAAAGGGCGGCATGACACGCCGATGTCGCGCGATGGCGGACTTGCGCTTGCAAGAAAGCAGGTCGCGGTGCAGGCGCTCATCGCGGCGTTCAGGACGGTCGGCACGCGCACGGCCCGCCTGGACCCGCTGCAATGGGAGCCGCCGCGCGCGCTTGTCGAACTCACGCCCGCGTACTACGGTTTGACGGCGGCGGACATGACCACGCGATTCAGCACCGCCGACACGTACTTCTTCGACGAGGACGCGACGCTCGAAGAGATCGTCGCTGCGCTGGAGCAAACCTACACGGGCACGCTCGGCGCGGAGTTCATGCATCTCACCGACGCGAACGAACGGCGCTGGTGGCAGATGCGACTCGAATCCACGCGGGCGAAGCCATCGTTTTCGACCGCGGACCAGCGCCGTTTTCTCGAACGCCTGAGCGCGGCCGAGGGACTCGAAAAGCATCTTCACACGCGCTATGTCGGACAGAAGCGTTTTTCGCTCGAAGGCGGCGAATCGCTGATCGTATTGCTCGATGAACTCGTGCGATACGGCGCGTCGAAGAAGGTGCGCTCCGTCGTGATGGGCATGGCGCATCGCGGACGCCTGAACGTGCTGGTCAACGTCGCGGGCAAGCCGCTCGACGCGCTCTTCGACGAGTTCGAAGGCAGGCACGCGGACACGCTTCCGGAAGGCGACGTCAAATATCACAAGGGATTCAGCACCTTCACGCAAACCGCCGACGGAGCGGTGGAGGTCGTGCTCGCATTCAATCCGTCGCATCTGGAAATCGTGAATCCGGTCGTGCAGGGCATGGCGCGCGCGAAAGCGGATGCGATCATATCCGACGATGCCGGCAGCGTGCTGCCCGTCGAAATTCACGGCGATGCCGCGATGTCGGGTCAGGGCGTCGTGATGGAAACGCTGAGCCTTTCCTACACGCGCGGGCATGGCACGGGCGGGACCGTGCATGTCGTCGTGAACAATCAGATTGGCTTCACGACCTCGGACCCGCGCGATACGCGCTCGTCGTTCTATGCGACCGATATCGTCAAGCTGATCGAGGCGCCGGTTCTGCACGTGAACGGCGACGATCCGGAAGCGGTGGCGATGGCCGTGCGCCTCGCGCTCGACTATCGCACGGAGTTCAGGCGCAGCGTGGTGATCGATCTCGTTTGCTTCCGCAAGCACGGGCATCAGGAGCAGGACACGCCCGCGATCACGCAGCCCCTGATGTATCGCGCGATCGCGGCGCATCCCGGCGTGCGCACGCTCTATGCGCGCAAGCTGATCGCGCAGGGCGCGATGACGGCGGAGCAGGTGGAGGCGCTGGTCGGCGCTCGGCGTGAGGTCTTCGATCAGGCGCGCGGCAGCGAGGTCATCGAAGCATCGGGCGCAGCGGATGCGGTTATCCCGACGCGCTACGAGCCGCCGTCGCCAGAGCAAGTGAGCGTATTGGCGCGACGCATAGCCAGCGTGCCCGATGGCTATGAGCTTCATCCGCTCGTCAACAAGCTGCTGAACGCGCGCCGCGACATGGCGAGCGGAACGAAGGCGCTGGACTGGGGCATGGCCGAACATCTCGCGTTCGCTTCGCTGCTCCACGCGGGCGTCGATGTGCGTCTGAGCGGACAGGACAGCGCGCGAGGCACGTTCAATCATCGGCATGCGATGCTGCATAACCAGAAGCGCGCGAGCCGTGCCGACGGCGTGTTCATCCCGCTCGATCACGTTCGCGACGTGCAGGGCCGCTTCACGGTGACCAATTCGATTCTCTCCGAGGCAGCCGTGCTCGCGTTCGAATACGGCTATTCCACGGTGAATCGCGACGCGCTCGTGATCTGGGAAGCGCAGTTCGGCGACTTCGCGAATGGCGCGCAGGTCGTCATCGATCAATTTATCGCGGCGGGCGCGGCCAAGTGGGGACAGCGCAGCGCGTTGACCTTGCTGCTGCCGCACGGGCAGGAAGGCGCGGGCCCGGAGCACGCATCGGCGCGGCTCGAACGATATCTGCAACTGAGCGCGCAGGACAACATGCGCGTGACGCAGCCGACGACGCCCGCGCAAATGTTCCATCTGCTGCGCATGCAGGCGCTTGCTTTCGATCGCCGTCCGCTCGTCGTGATGACGCCCAAGTCGCTGCTCAGGCACGCGGAAGCGGTCAGCACGCTCGACGAGCTGGCTCACGGCGCGTTCCATGAAATTCTGCCCGATGAAGCCCTGGACGCGGCGCGTGACGGCAACGTGGAGCGTGTCATCGTCACTTCCGGGAAGGCGCATTTCGAGCTGCTCGACTATCGCCGCAAGCATGGCATCGACGATACGCCGATCATCCGCGTCGAACAGCTTTATCCGTTTCCATCCGAAGGGCTCGCGGCGGTGCTCGCGCGCTATCCGAACGTGAAGCGCGTGATCTGGTGTCAGGAGGAAGCACGCAATCAGGGCGCGTGGAGTTTCGTCGAGCCGCAGTTGCGTGAGATTCTGCCAGCGGGCGCGACGCTGTCGTATGTGGGACCCGCTGCTTCCGCATCGACGGCGCCGGGCTATCACGGCGAGCATATCGCGCGACAGAGCGATGTCATCACGCGTGCATTCGCGAAGTGAGGCGGCGATGACCCAGCACATCGACGAGGCGATTTCAGGCGCCGACATCATCCTGCGCGTGCTTGCCGAACAAGGTGTCGATACCTTGTTCGGATATAGCGGCGGCGCCATCCTGCCGACCTACGACGCGGTCTTCCGCTTCAACGAAATGCATGCGGATGAGCCGCAGAAGCAGATCCGCTTCGTCGTGCCGGCCAACGAGCAGGCGGCTGGCTTCATGGCGGCGGGCTATGCGAGAGCCAGCGGCAAGGTCGGCGTATTCATGGTGACGTCGGGTCCGGGCGCGACGAACGCGGTCACGCCGATCGCCGACTGCAACGGGGATTCGGTGCCCGTCGTGCTCATCTGCGGACAGGTGCCGCGCGCCGCGATCGGCAGCGATGCGTTTCAGGAGGCGCCGGTCTTCAACATCATGTCGGCGTGCGCGAAGCAGGTGTTTCTCGTGACCGATCCGGACAAGCTGGAACCGACGCTGCGCACCGCGTTCGAGATCGCGCGCACGGGACGGCCAGGGCCGGTCGTCGTGGACGTGCCGAAGGACATCCAGAACTGGAAGGGCGTGTATCGCGGGCAGGGCACGTTGCAGCTTCGCGGCTATTCGGAGCGTCTTCGTCAGATGGCGAAGGGCGATCGTCTCGATGAACGCAAATGCGCGGCATTCTTCGATCTGCTTGCACAAAGCAGGCGGCCGCTTCTGTACGTGGGCGGCGGTGTGATCGCGTCCGGTGCGACGGCCGAATTGCGCCGCTTCAGCGAACGCTACGAGATTCCCGTCGTGACGACGTTGATGGGACTCGGCGCGATGCCCGCGAAACATGAGCGTGTGCTCGGCATGCTGGGCATGCACGGCGCTGCGTGCGCGAACTACGCGGTGGAAGACTGCGACTTCCTGATCGCCGTGGGTGCGCGATTCGATGACCGCGTGGCCGGCGGCCGTCCCGATGCGTTTGCACCGGGAGCGCGCCATGTCGCGCATATCGACATCGACGAAGCGGAGATCGACAAAGTCAAACGGACGCACTGGAATCACGTAGGCGACGCGAAACGCGCGCTGCTTTCGCTGATGGAACACGGTCCGGCATCGCGGGCGCCTTCCGACTGGATCGAGCGTGTGAACGATCTGAAGCGCAGTCATGGCATGAACTACGATCGCGACAGTCGCGCGATTCAGCCGCAATGGGTCATCGAGAAACTCAGCGACATCACCGGCGGGCGGGCGATCATCAGCACGGGCGTGGGCCAGCATCAGATGTGGGCCGCGCAGTTCTTCGATTTCGTCGAGCCTCGAAGCCTGCTGACATCGGGAAGCATGGGAACGATGGGCTTCGGATTGCCCGCGGCGATCGGCGCGCAGTTCGCGCGGCCGGATGCGCTCGTGATCGATATCGATGGTGACGGCAGCATCCGCATGAATGTCGGCGAACTGGAAACGGCGAGCACCTACGGCGTGCCGGTCAAGGTGCTGCTGCTCAACAATTGCGGCGACGGGATGATCCGGCAGTGGCAACGTCTCTTCTACGACGGACGCATGTTCGTGAGCGACAAGGCGCTGCATCGCAAGGATTTCGTGCTGGCGGCGCAGGCCGATGGTTTCGAGTTTGCCTGTCGCGTCCGGACGCCGGGCGAACTGGAAGACAAGCTGCGTGACTTCGTCGCGTTCGATGGCCCGGCCTTTCTCGAAGTGATGATCGATCAGAACGCCGATGTGTTTCCGATGGTCGGACCGGGGCAGAGCTATTCGAGCATGATCACGGGTCCGTTCATCGCATCGCGGTCCGGGCAAGAGACGGTCGTCCCGGCCGCGAAGAGCGAACCTGCGGCGGACATGTTCTGAAATGGACGCCGATCTCATACACAAGGCGCTCGCGAATCCTTTGCGGCGCGAGATTCTTGCGTGGCTGAAAGCGCCGGAAGGTTTCACGCAGACGCACGCCGCATTCGATGGCGGCGTGCCCCTAAGCGCGATTCAGGTACGTAGCGGGCTCTCGCAGTCGACCGTTTCGGCGCATGTCGCGTCGATGATCGAAGCGGGGCTGCTCGTGTCGAAACGGGTGGGATCGTTTCTGCTTCTGTCGAGGAACGAGGAGGTCATTGCGGCGTTTGTGAGGGAGGTGGTGCACGGGCTGTGAGAATCGCGATTGGCGGCTTTCAAACTCCCAATATCCGGGACGACCCGAATTGCCCCGGATGACGACCCCGCCCTATTATCAAATCCCGCTGCTTTTCGCGGCCAGAGGTACCCCCGGGTCATGTGTCCTGAAGCGCGCGCTGAAATCATGCGCGCCCCTGCCTTCAACCGACGCCGACCTACATCAGTTATTCGAACGATCGGGAGACAGGTATGCTCAGCGCACACGAATTTGCAACCCTTATGCTAGTCAAGGACGCCGCCGACCAGATCGGCGACCGGCACGAACTCGACACGCTTCTCGAACGCCAGCTCATCGCGATGGAACAACTCGTGAGCGGCGCCCGCCTGCCTCGCATCACGGAAGACGGCGACCTGCTGCTGCGTGCGGTGCGGCGTCTTCATTGAATCGACCGGCGGGTTCGCCGCCACATTTACGCCGCCAGCCGTTCCTTGTGCGCCGCGACGAGTTCCGCCTCGTCGCGTAACGCCTTGCGTACCGAGGCGCGCGTTTCGATGCGCTCGATATACGCCTTCAGGTTCGTCAGATGATCGAGGTTGACGCCCGAGCGTTCGTGCCACATCGTTGCCCACACATACGCATCGGCGACGGTGAACTGCTCGCCCGTGAGATACGCGCGGCCATCGGCGAGACGCGCGTCGAGTTTGCCGTACGCCTTGAGCAGCTTGTTGCTGTGAAACGCGATGCCTTCCGGCGTCATCAGCTTGCGCATGAGCGGGATATGCTTCTGCGCGATCTCGGTTGCGACGAACGTCAGCAACTGATCCATGCGCGCGCGCTCGATCGTTCCGTGTTTCGGGATCAGTCCGGACTCCGGATGCTGGTCCGCGAGATATGAAGCGATCGTGATCGTCTCCGTCAAGGGTTCAGCTTCGCCGTCGATCTGGAGCGCGGGAACATAGAGCAGATCGTTCACTTCGGCGAAGTCGGACTGATCGGAGGTCGTCTTGCCGAATACATCGAAATGCACGAGTTCGGGCGCGAGACCCAGTTCGTTGGCGACGGCTTGCACCGCGAGCGAACAGGTGGCCTGAGCGATAAAGAGTTTCATGGTGTGCCTTGTATCGTTGAAGGAGTGCCGGGAGTGCTTCCCGTTGGAATGAAGTATCGCGGGAATCGTCGCGCCGATAAACGCCGCCGCGGGCGTCGCACCGTCGCTCGCGCGGAGACAATCGGCATGGCGGGCGACGTCCGGGCAACGCTGCTACAGTGCTTTGCACCAACAAAAGGGGCGAGCAATGAGCGAGCGCGTCGATGCACCGATCAACGAAATCGCCGTCTTCGTGGCGGTCGCGCAAACCGGCAGCTTCACGCGCGCCGCGGAAGAAATGGGCCACAGCAAGTCGAACGTGGGCAAGGCGGTGCAGCGGCTGGAAGCGCGGCTCGGCACGCGCCTCTTTCAACGCACGACGCGCGCCGTGCGGCTCACGGAAGATGGCGAGACCTATCTGCAAGCCGCGCGCGATGCGCTCGACGGACTGCGCGAAGCCGAGCAGCAACTCGCGGCGCGCCGCTCGGAGCCGGCCGGACGCGTGAAGATCGACGTGCCCGCGGGCTTCGGCAGGCTGCTGCTGCCGAGTTTTCTCGACTTTCGCGCGCAGCATCCGAAGGTGACGCTTGAGCTTGCGTTGACCGATCGCATGTCGGACCCGATCGGCGAGGGCTGGGATGTCGTCGTGCGCATCGGCGCGCTGCCCGAGGACAGCGAACTGACGGTGCGCAAGCTCTGCGATCTGCGCAGCGGCCTGTATGCGTCGCCGGAGTATCTCGATCGCAAAGGCACGCCTGAGAGCATCGATCAACTGGGCGATCACGACGCCGTCATCTTCCGTGGTCCGATGGGGCGGTTGCGGTCCTGGTCCTTGCGCGACGGTGCATCGGCGAAAGAGTTCGCGCCGCAGCCGGTGCTCGTGCTCGCGGACGGTCAGGCGCTCGTCGAGGCGGCCGTCGCGGGCTTCGGGATCGCGCAGATTTTCGATCGCGTTGCGCTGCCGCATGTGCGCGCAGGCAGGCTCGTGCACGTGTTGCCCGAAGCCGATGTCGACGGCCCGCCCGTGCACGCGATCATTTCGCTCGGCCAGAAGATGGCCGCCAAGACGCGCGCGGTCGTCAATCATCTCGCCGAGACCTTGCAGCGCACGGCGTAATCGCGTTAGTCGAGCAACGCGGGTTCTCGCGCTTTCTCTTCGGCGTGCACACGCGTCACGGGTGACGCAGCCGGAGTCGATCGGTTGCGCCTGTCGCGCAGCGGCTTCGAACCGGACAGCTTGCGCAGGATCACATAGAACACGGGCGTGAGCATCAGGCCGAAGAACGTCACGCCAAGCATGCCGAAGAACACGGCGATGCCCATCGCGCGGCGCATTTCCGAGCCCGCGCCCGTCGACACCACGAGCGGCACGACGCCCATGATGAACGCGATCGACGTCATCAGGATAGGACGCAGGCGCAGCCGCGACGCCTCGATGGCCGCCTGCACGATCGAGCGCCCCTGCATCTCCAGCTCGCGTGCAAACTCGACGATCAGAATCGCGTTCTTCGCGGACAGCCCCACGAGCACCATCAGGCCGATCTGCGTGAAGATGTTGTTGTCGCCGCGCGTGAGCCACACGCCGGCGAGCGCGGACAGAATGCTCATCGGCACGATCAGCAGGATCGCGAGCGGCAGCGTGACGCTCTCGTACATCGCCGCGAGCACGAGGAACACGAGCAGCACGCTGATCGGAAACACCCAGAACGCGGCATTGCCGGTCAGGATCTGCTGATAGGTGAGATCGGTCCATTCGAAGCGGATGCCGCGCGGAAGCGTTTCCTTCGCGATGCGCTCGACCGCCGCCATCGCCTGACCCGACGAGTAGCCGGGCGCCGGACCGCCGTTGATATCGGCGGCGAGAAAGCCGTTGTAACGCACGACCATCTCTGGGCCATACGTCGGCGTGACTTTCACGAGCGACGACAGCGGCACCATCTCGCCGCGCTCGTTGCGTGTCTTCAGTTGCAGGATGCTGTCGGCGTTCGCGCGGAAGGGCGCATCGGCCTGAGCGCGCACCTGATAGACGCGGCCGAACTTGTTGAAGTCGTTCACGTAGAGCGAGCCGAGATAGATCTGCATCGTGTCGAAGACATCGGTAACGGAGACGCCGAGTTGCTTCGCCTTCTCGCGGTCCAGCTCCACATTCAGTTGCGGCACGTTGATCTGGTAACTCGAGAACGCAGGCCCGAGCTCGGGCGCTTTCGCGGCCGCCGCGAGAAAGGCTTGCGTCGCCTTGTTCAACGCTTCGTAGCCGAGCGCGCCGCGATCCTCGATCTGCAGCTTGAATCCGCCGATGGTCCCGAGCCCCTGAACCGGCGGAGGCGGGAACGTGGCGATGGCCGCATCCTTGATCGCGCTGTACTGCGCGTCGAGACCCGCGACGATATCCGCGCCCGTTTCTCCTTTGCCGCGTTCCTTCGAAGGCTTCGCGACCGAAAACACGAGACCGCTGCTCGACGAGTTCATGAGGCCCGTGACGGAAAGCCCCGGAAACTCGGGCGTGTGAATGACGCCGGGTTGCTGGCGCGCCATCCGGCCCATATCGCTCACGACCTTCTCGGTGCGATCGAGCGATGCGCCCGCGGGCAGTTGCATGATGCTGACGAAATAGTCCTTGTCCTGCGCGGGCACGAAGCCTCCGGGCACGATCTTGCCGAAGAGGACCGTGCCGCCGAGCAGCACGGCATAGATCACGCTCATCGCGAGCTTGCGGTTGATGATGCCGCGCACACCGCTGCCATAACGCTCCGAGCCGCGATTGAACACCTGGTTGAAGAGCTTGAAGAACGGTCCGAACACACGATCCATCGCGCGCGTGAGCCAGTCCTTCGGCGCGTGATGATCCTTCAGCAGCAGCGCGGACAACGCGGGCGAGAGCGTGAGCGAATTGAACGCCGATATCACCGTCGAGATGGCGATGGTCATCGCGAACTGCTTGTAGAACTGTCCCGTCAGCCCCGACATGAACGCGAGCGGCACGAACACCGCGACGAGCGTCAAAGCGATCGCGATGATCGGCCCGCTCACTTCGCGCATCGCTTCATACGACGCTTCGAGCGGAGACAGACCGGACGCGATGTTGCGCTCGACATTCTCCACGACCACGATCGCATCATCGACGACAATGCCGATCGCGAGCACCATGCCGAACAGCGACAGCGCGTTGATGGTGAAGCCGAACGCGAGCATCAGCGAGAACGTGCCGACGATCGACACCGGCACGGCAAGCAGCGGAATGAGCGATGCGCGCCATGTCTGCAGAAACACGATCACGACCAGCACGACGAGAATGACCGCTTCGAAGAGCGTATGCACCACGGCGTCGATGCTCTCGCGCACGAACTGCGTCGGGTCATAGACGATCTCGGCCTTCACGCCTTCGGGCATGTCCTTCTGCAGCTCGGCGGTGATCTTGCGAATATCGTCGGAGATTTGCAGCGAGTTCGCGTTGGGCTGCTGGAAGATGATGATCTGCACCGCCTTCTTCCCGTCCATGCCCGCGCGCAGCGCATATTCCGACGCGCCCAGCTCGACGCGCGCGACATCGCCGAGATGCGTGACGGCGCCATCGGGCGAAGTCTTCAGGATGATGCGGCGAAACTCGTCTTCGGATTTCAGACGCCCCTGCGCATTCACGCTCAGTTGCAGCGGAACGTGGGTCGTCATCGGCGCGCCGCCGACGATGCCCGCCGCGACCTGCACGTTCTGCTCGCGGATCGCTTTCACGACATCGGTCGCGGTCATGTTCTGGCGCGCGACTTTCGTCGGGTCGAGCCATACGCGCATCGAGTAATCGCCCGAGCCCCATAGCACGACTTCACCTACGCCGGGCACCTGCGCGAAGCGGTCCTTGATATTGATGAGCGCATAGTTGCGCAGGTAGGTGAGATCGTAACGATCGTTCGGCGATACGAGATTCACGCCCATCGTGAGCGTAGGCGATGACTTCACCGTGGTCACGCCGAGCCGCTGCACGTCTTCGGGAAGACGCGGCAACGCCTGCGACACGCGGTTCTGCACGAGTTGCTGCGCCTTGTCGGGGTCCGTGCCGAGCTTGAAGGTGACGGTCGTCGTCATGTTGCCGTCGCTGTTCGCCTGCGACTGCATGTACAGCATGTTCTCGACGCCGTTGATCTGTTCCTCGATCGGCGATGCAACCGTCTCCGCGATCACCTTCGGATTCGCGCCGGGATACTGCGCGCGCACGACGACCGAAGGCGGCACGACCTCGGGATATTCCGCAGTGGGTAACTTCGTGAGCGCGATGAGTCCCGCGAGCAGAATGACCACCGACAGCACGGCCGCGAAAACCGGCCGGTCGATGAAGAACCGTGAAATGTTCATGATGAGTCTCTTGCCTGATCGGCGAATGCCGCCGCATCGAAATGTCGCAATGAGCGCGAGTATGTCGGCTAGGCGCGGGCGGATAAACGCCCGTCAGGGAGACGCTTTGGAGAACGGCGCGCGACAATCGGTTTGTGCGGCTAACGACTTCAGGCAACGCGGCGGCATTGCGCCGCCGCGTCATCGAGACTTCGGCGATTCAATGCTGGGGCGCGCCCTCCCACGCGGGCAGCGTCGCGCCGTGATACACGCTCAGAATCGACGAAGCGACATTGGTCTGCTGATAGCTTTCGACGAGCGCCTTGACCCACGGCGCCTGCGCATCCTTCGCATTGACCGCGATGAAGTTGCGATACGCATTGCCCGGCACCTGCTCCTGCGCGATGCGTTCCTGCGGAATCTTGATGCCGGCCTTGATCGCCCAGTCGGTGTTGACGACGGCGGCGTCGAGATCGCCGATCGCGCGGCCGACGATGCCCGCATCCAGTTCCTTGATCTGCACGTGCTTCGGGTTGCTGGCGATATCGCGCGCGGTCGGCAGGAGGCCGACGTTCTCGCGCAGCTTGATCACGCCGTTGGCCTGCAACAGCAGAAGCGCGCGCCCTTCGTTGCTCGGGTCGTTCGGCACGCCGATGGCCGCGTTCTGCGGCAGCGCATCGACCGATTTCCATTTGCGCGAATACAGGCCGATCGGCTGCACATAGGTGTAGCCCACGGGCACGATGTCGTAGTGGCGCGCCTGGATTTGCGCATCGAGATAGGGCTTGTGCTGGAACGAGTTGGCGTCGAGGTCGTGCTGCGCGAGCGCTTCGTTCGGCTGCGTGTAGTCGGAGAAGGTCGTGACCTTCACCGTGATGCCATGCTTCGCGGCATTGGCGGCGACCGCGCGCCACACGTCTTCGTCCTCGCCGGACATGATGCCGACCCGCACGGTCTGATTCGCCGCGAACGACGGCTCTGCGCTCACGACGCCGCACGCGAGCAGGATCGAGAACAGAGTGGCTTTGAATGGATGCTTGATCTTCATGATGCACACGCATGCTATTGAGGGAAGCGTGATGCTAGAGGCGCGGCGCGTGCGCGACAAATAACATCGGGCGCTATCGATATGCGTGACGATTGAGATTCGCTGCGAGCGATATCGATATCACGATTTCTCGTTTAGCCGCACAGGCGGGCGTTGATAGCATCCTCGGAGTGGCATCGGTAAAGATGCCTTCGATCAACGAGGAAACCCGCATGTCCGACCGAAAGAACACGCCCTCTCTTCCCGCGCGTCGCCGCACGCTTTTCACGCTCGCCGCGCTCGGTGCGGGGCTGTCGGGCGGACTCGCCGGGCGCATCGCGCAAGCCGCCGACGCGCCGAAGACACTGCGCATCGGCTATCAGAAGTACGGCAACTTCGTCGTGCTCAAGGCGCGCGGATCGCTCGACAAACGCCTGGCAGCACAAGGCATCAGCGTGCAATGGCTCGAATTTCCCGCCGGGCCGCAACTGCTCGAAGGGCTCAACGCGGGCGCGGTGGATATCGGCACGGTCGGTGAAACGCCGCCGATCTTCGCGCAGGCGGCAGGTGTCGATTTCGTCTATATCGGACACGAGCCGCCCGCGCCGCGCGCCGAGGCCATCGTCGTGCCGAAGGACTCGAAGCTCCAGTCGGTCGCGGAATTGCGCGGCAAGAAAGTGGCGCTGAACAGAGGATCGAACGTTCATTTTCTGCTCGTCGAGGCGCTCAGAAAATCGAACCTCGCCTGGTCCGATATCCAGCCCGTCTATCTCGCGCCCGCCGATGCGCGCGCCGCCTTCGTGCAGGGCAGCATCGACGCATGGGCGATCTGGGACCCGTATCTCGCCGCCGCCGAGAAGCAGGCCAGCGCCCGTCAGCTCACCGACGCGAGCGGGCTCGTGCGCAACGTGCAGTACTACCTCGCGACGCGCAAGATCGCCACGGCGCAGCCGCAGCTCGTGCATACGGTGCTCGAAGAACTCGATCAGGTCGATCGCTGGGCGCGCGACAACGTGCCGGCCGTGGCCGCGCAACTGTCGCCGCTCGTCGGGCTCGATACCGACATCCTCGAAATCGCGCTCAGGCGCACGTCGTACGGCGTGCAGCCGATCGAGCCGGCGACGCTCGCGTACCAGCAGCAGATCGCCGATACCTTCACCGGGCTCAAGCTGATTCCGAAGAAACTCGACGTGACCGAGGCGCGCTGGAACGTCGCCTGAGCGCGTTCCGGGCGTTAGCACGATCACGCATATCCTTCGCGCGAATCGATGGTTCGGCTGCGCGCGACGCGTCGTTAGACTCGTCGGAGCGCCGCTGCCATCGTGCGCGGCAAGCACTCATTCAACATACGACGAACAGACGAGGCAGATTCCGCGATGAATGTTTTCTGGTTCATTCCCACTCACGGTGACAGTCGCTATCTCGGCACCTCGCAAGGCGCGCGCGCCGCGAATTACGACTACTTCCGCCAGATCGCGGTCGCCGCCGATACGCTCGGCTATGAAGGCGTGCTCCTGCCCACGGGACGTTCCTGCGAGGACGCATGGGTGGTCGCGTCGAGCCTCATTCCGGCGACGAAGCGCCTGAAGTTTCTCGTCGCGATCCGTCCGGGACTGAGTTCGCCCGGATTGTCGGCGCGCATGGCGTCGACGTTCGACCGGCTCTCGAACGGGCGTCTGCTCATCAATGTCGTGACGGGCGGCGATCCGAACGAGCTCGCCGGCGACGGCGTCTTCCACGATCACGACACGCGCTACGAAATCACCGACGAATTCCTCACCATCTGGCGTGGCCTGCTCGAACAGTCGCACGATAACGGCAGCTTCGATTTCGACGGCAAGCATCTGCAATCGCAGGGCGGCAAGGTGCTGTATCCGCCGGTGCAGAAGCAGCATCCGCCGCTGTGGTTCGGCGGCTCGTCGGCGGCGGCGCATGACATCGCGGCGAAGCACATCGACACGTATCTGACGTGGGGCGAGCCGCCCGAAGACGTCGGGAAGAAACTGGCCGACATCCGCCGCCGCGCCGCCGACGAAGGGCGCTCGATCAAGTTCGGCATTCGTCTGCATGTGATCGTGCGCGAGACCGAAGAGGAAGCATGGGCGGACGCCGACAAGCTCATCAGCAAGCTCGACGACGACACCATTCGCCGCGCGCAGGCGCAGTTCGCGAAGATGGATTCGGAAGGCCAGCGCCGCATGGCCGCGCTGCACGGCGGCAGCCGCGACAAGCTGGAGGTGTATCCGCATCTGTGGGCGGGCGTCGGGCTCGTGCGCGGCGGCGCGGGCACGGCGCTCGTCGGCAATCCGGAGCAGGTCGCCGGCCTCATGAAGCAATATGCGGAACTGGGCATCGATACCTTCATTCTCTCAGGCTATCCGCATCTGGAAGAGTCGTATCGCTTCGCCGAACTGGTGTTTCCGCTGTTGCCGCGCAAGCAGCGCGAGCAGGCGAGCGGGCCGCTGTCGGGGCCGTTCGGCGAAGTCATCGGCACGTCGGAGTTGCCGAAGGTATCGGCATCATGACGCTGAATGCCATCGCTCGCCGCGCGTTGCCGTGGCTTGTGCCGGTGCTGATCCTGATCGCATGGGAAAGCGCCGCGCGCACCGGCGGGCTTTCATCGCGCGTGCTGCCCGAACCGCTCGCGGTGGTGAAGGCGGCGTGGACGCTGATCGAATCCGGCGATCTGTGGGCCAACGTCAAGGTCAGCGCGGGCCGCGCGCTCGCGGGCTTCGCGATGGGCGGCGGCATCGGCTTCGTACTCGGGCTGGCGACGGGTCTTTTCAAGCCCGCCGAGGTCGCGCTCGACTCGACCGTGCAGATGATCCGCAACATCCCCGCACTCGCGATGATTCCGCTCCTGATCCTGTGGTTCGGCATCGGCGAGGAAGCCAAGCTCGTGCTGGTCGCGCTGGGCGTGTTCTTTCCGGTCTACGTCAACACGTATCACGGCATTCGCTCGGTCGATCGCGATCTGATCGAGATGGCGAAGAGCTATGGTCTGTCCGGCTTCGCGTTGTATCGGCATGTGATTTTGCCGGGCGCGTTGCCTTCGATTCTCGTCGGCGTGCGCTTCGCGTTCGGCCTGATGTGGGTGATGCTGATCGTCGCCGAGACGATCTCCGCGCAATCGGGCATCGGCTACATGACGATGAACGCCCGCGAATTCCTGCAAACCGATGTCGTGGTGGTCGGCATCCTGCTCTACGCGCTGCTCGGCAAGTTCGCCGACATGGCCGCGCGCGCGATCGAACGCGCGACGCTGCGCTGGCATCCGGCCTATCAAACGAAGGCGCAATCATGAATCTGATCGATATCGATACGCTTACGCCCGTATTCAGGCGCGCCGAAACGCAACCGCATGCGCGCGCGCCGTTCGCGGGCCGCGATCTCGCCGTCTCGCTGCGCGGCGTCGAGAAGCGCTTCGGCGAGCGCAAGGTGCTGGATCAACTGGATTTCTCGATCGAGCGCGGCAGCTTCGTGTCGATCGTCGGACGAAGCGGCTGCGGCAAGTCGACCTTGCTGCGGCTCGTCGCCGGTCTCGATCAGCCGACGGGCGGCGTCGTGCAGCGCAACGCACCGGCGAGCGCAAGCGAGCTGCAGGTGCGCATCATGTTTCAGGACGCGCGCCTGTTGCCGTGGAAGAGCGTGCTCGACAACGTGATGATCGGGTTGCCGCGCAGCAAGCGCGACGACGCCCGCGCGACGCTCGCCGAAGTGGGCCTCGCCGAGCGCGAGAAGGACTGGCCGTCGCGGCTGTCGGGCGGGCAGCGTCAGCGTGTGGCGCTCGCGCGTGCGCTGGTGCATCGGCCTGATCTGCTGCTGCTCGACGAGCCGCTCGGCGCGCTCGATGCGTTGACGCGCATCGAGATGCAGGGGCTGATCGAGCGGCTGTGGCGCGAACACAAGTTCACCGCGTTGCTCGTCACGCACGACGTGCAGGAAGCGGTGTCGCTCGGCGATCGCATCGTGCTGATCGATGCGGGGCGCATCACGCTCGATACCGCGGTCTCGTTGCAAAGACCGCGCACGCGCACCGCGCCGGGCTTCGCCGAACTCGAAGAGCAAGTGCTTTCGCGCGTGCTTCAACGCGCCTGATCGTGCGGCTGTTCGACTTTTCGCACGGCCCGTGCGGATTGAAGTGGATTATCGATCAGCGCTCCGCTCGCTATTCTGTGGGCTTTGAAGGAGCGTGAGCCATGTCGAAGGAAAAGATCGCGATCGTCACGGGCGGCAGCCGCGGGCTTGGCCGAAACACGGTGCTGAGCCTTGCCGCGCGAGGCATCGACAGCATCTTCACTTATCACAGCAATGAGGCGCAAACCGGGCAGGTCGCGGCGCTCGTCGCCGAAGCGGGCCGCAAGACGCGCGCGCTGCGACTCGATACCGGCGACACGAGCGCCTTCGACGCCTTCGTGAACGATGTGCGCACGACGCTCGCCGACTGGGGCGCCGACCGTTTCGACTTTCTCGTCAATAACGCGGGCACGTCGCATCACAACAGCATCGAGAAGACGACGGAAGCCGAGCTCGATGCGCTCTACAACGTCCACTTCAAGGGCGTGTTCTTCCTCACGCAGAAGCTGCTGCCGCTGATTCGCGACGGCGGTCGCATCGTGAATATGTCCTCGGGCCTGACACGCATCATCGTGCCGGAGAGCGCGCCTTACGGCTCGATGAAAGGCGCGGTCGAAGTGCTGACGAAGTACATGGCGAAGGAACTCGCGCCGCGCCGCATCGCCGTCAACGTGGTCGCGCCGGGTGCGATCCAGACCGATTTCAGCGGCGGCATGGTGCGCGACAATCCCGAGCTGAACAGACGCATCGCCGACATGACGGCGCTCGGCCGCGCGGGCCTGCCCGACGACATCGGACCGATGATCGCGTCGTTGCTGTCCGAGGACAATCGCTGGGTCAATGCGCAACGTATCGAAGTGTCAGGCGGGATGTCGATCTGAACATCGCGCAAGCGAGCGCGGGCCGCGCTATGCGTCCAGCGGCACCGCGCTCACGCACTTAAGCTCGTCGAGACACACGCTCGACTTCACGCCGCTCACGCCGGGAATGCGCATCAGCGTATCGAGCAGAAACTCCGACAGCCCCTTCAGATCCCGCGCAATCACCTTCAGCATGTAATCGATATCGCCGGTCACGGCGAAACATTCCTGTATCTCCGCGAGCTTGGCGACGACGTTCTTGAACTTCGCGAGATCGCGCACGTGGCCGCGTTCCATCGTCACCTGGATGAAGGCCACCACGCCGAAACCGAGCGCCTGCGCATCGAGCCGCGTCTCGTAGCCCTTGATCACACCCAGTTCCTCCAGCCTTCGATGACGCCGCAGCGTCTGCGCGGGCGACAGATTGATCGCTTCCGCCAGTTCGAGATTGGAGATGCGTCCGCGCGACTGCAGAATCCCGAGCAAACGCAGGTCGATACGATCGAACTCGATAGTCTGCAATTTTCTTTCTCCGATGAGCCCAATCATGAAATCCGGACGCGGAAACTAGGGTTTGTCTGCGCGTCTTAGGAAATCATATTGTGCCGTATCAAATTTACACTGATTCCCCTAAATTGAGCACAGGAGAGAGACACGTGGCACATGAGGGACACGGCACGCTCAAGCGCGGCCTGAAGAACCGTCACATTCAGCTGATCGCGCTCGGCGGCGCGATCGGGACCGGGCTCTTTCTCGGCATCGCCCAGACGATCAAGACGGCCGGACCGTCGGTGCTGCTCGGCTATGCGATCGCGGGCATCGTCGCTTTTTTCATCATGCGTCAGCTTGGCGAGATGGTCGTCGATGAACCTGTCGCGGGATCCTTCAGCCACTTCGCGGACAAGTACTGCGGGCAATATGCGGGCTTTCTGTCGGGCTGGAATTACTGGGTGCTCTACATTCTCGTGTCGATGGCCGAGCTATCGGCGGTCGGCATCTACGTGCAGTACTGGTGGCCCGGCATCCCGACGTGGGTGTCCGCGCTCGTGTGCTTCTGCGTGATCAACGCGATCAACCTCACGAGCGTGAAGTCGTATGGCGAGCTGGAGTTCTGGTTCGCGATCGTGAAGGTGGTCGCGATCGTCGGCATGATCGGCTTCGGCGGCTGGCTGCTCGTCTCGGGCGGCGCCGGACCGGAAGCGAGCGTCACGAACCTGTGGCGTCATGGCGGCTTCTTCCCGAACGGCGTCTCGGGTCTCGTGATGGCGATGGCCGTCATCATGTTCTCGTTCGGCGGGCTCGAGCTCGTGGGCATCACCGCCGCCGAAGCGGACGATCCGTCGCACACCATTCCGCGTGCGACCAATCAGGTGATCTACCGCATTCTGATTTTCTACGTGGGCGCGCTCGGCGTGTTGCTCTCGCTGTATCCGTGGCAGAAGGTCGTGACCGGCGGCAGCCCGTTCGTGCTGATCTTCCATGCGATGAACAGCAACTTCGTCGCGCACGTGCTCAATGCGGTGGTGCTCACGGCAGCGTTGTCGGTCTATAACAGCGGCGTGTACTGCAACAGCCGCATGCTCTACGGCCTCGCGCAACAAGGCAACGCGCCGCGCGCGCTGCTCAAGGTGAACAAGCGCGGCATTCCGCTCATCGCGCTCGGCGTCTCCGCCATCGCGACGGCAGCGTGCGTGCTCATCAACTATCTGATGCCGGGCAAGGCGTTCGAGCTGCTGATGGGCCTCGTCGTGTCGGCGCTCATCATCAACTGGGCGATGATCAGCCTCATCCATCTGCAATTCCGCCGCGCAAAGGCGCGTGCCGGTGAGACGACGGTGTTCAGGAGCCTCGGCTATCCGCTCACCAACTATCTGTGCCTCGCGTTCCTCGGCGGCATTCTCGTGGTGATGTGCCTGATTCCCGACCTGCGCATGTCGGTCTATCTGATTCCGGTGTGGCTCGTGGTGCTGGGCGTGGGTTATGCCATTCGCAACCGTCGTCGCGCGAGTGCGGCGTTGTCGCGCGTCTGAAGGAGACAGTCATGTTCGAACACATCGATGCCTATCCCGGCGATCCGATCCTCTCGCTGAACGAAGACTTCGCGAAGGACCCGCGCGAGAGCAAGGTCAATCTCAGCATCGGCATCTATTACGACGACGAAGGCCGTCTGCCCGTGATGCGCGCCGTGCGCGAGGCCGAAGCGCAGTGGCTCGCGCAACCCGCCGCGAAGCCGTATCTGCCGATGTCGGGGCTTGCAGCGTATCGCGACGCCGTGCAGTCGCTCGTCTTCGGCGATGACTCCGTGGCGCGAGCCGAAGGCCGCATCGCAACTGTGCAGACGCTCGGCGGCTCCGGCGCGCTCAAGGTCGGCGCGGACTTCATCAAGCGCTATTTTCCCGGCTCGCAAGTCTGGGTGAGCGATCCGACGTGGGACAACCATCGCTTCATCTTCGAGCGCGCGGGCTTCACGGTCGGCACGTATCCGTACTACGACGAAGCGAGCGGCGGCCTGAAGTTCGACGCGATGCTTTCGGCCATCCGCGATCTGCCCGCCAAAAGCGTCGTCCTGCTGCACGCGTGCTGCCACAACCCGACCGGCGTCGATCTGACCGATGCGCAATGGGTGAAGCTGATCGAAGCGATCAGGCAGCGAGACCTGTTGCCGTTCATCGACATGGCGTATCAGGGATTCGGCGCCGGGCTCGATGCGGACGCGTTCGCGATTCGCGAGCTCGTGCGCCAGAACGTGCCGGCGTTCGTCGCCAATTCGTTCTCGAAGAACTTCTCGCTGTACGGCGAACGTTGCGGCGCGCTGTCGGTGGTTTGCGAGTCGGCGGAATCGGCTCCGCGCGTGCTCGGGCAACTGACGGGCGCCGTGCGCGCGAACTACAGCAACCCGCCGACGCACGGCGCGATGATCGTCGCGCGCGTGCTCACGACGCCGGCGCTGCGGCAATCGTGGGAAGAGGAGCTGGCGTCGATCTGCACGCGCATCGCGCGCATGCGCGGCGAGATTCACGCACGGCTGCGCGGCAACGTGCCCGACGCGATGCTCGCGCGATATCTGGCGCAGCGGGGCATGTTCACCTATACGGGACTTTCCGCCGAACAGGTCGATGCGCTGCGCGAGCGGCACGGCGTCTATCTGATTCGTTCGGGCCGGATGTGTGTCGCGGCGTTGAACGAACGGAATGTGGAAGCGACGGCGAGCGCCATCGGCGAAGTGCTTTCGAAAGAGATCGCGTAGCCGCTCATTTTCACCTCATTCTCCATAAGCACACTGCATCCATCGCTCACAAAGGAGGGATGCAGTCATGGAAACCTGTGAAAAAGCGGCCTATCGGTCCTATGTCGATGTCCTGCTCGACCAACTCGATGCGCACGCCGATCGCGCGGTGCTGCGCTATCTCGACGAGGACGTGACGGGCGGCGCGCTACGCGCGTCGATCTATCGCTACGCGCGGGCGCTCGCGTCGTTCGGCATTACGCGCGGCGCGCTCGTCGCGATCTTCGCGCCGAATTGCCCCGACGCGCTCGCCATCCGTTACGCGACGAACCTGCTCGGCGCGGCGACGATGTTCCTGCCCGCGATCGCATCGGCCGAGCAGCGCGCGGCCTTCGTGACGCGCATGCAACCGGCATTGCTTGTCGCGTTCGCGGAGACAAAACATCTTGTGCCCGAGCGCAGCGGCGCGCGTCTCGCTTATGTCGGCACGGGCCCGGCGCGTTCGCGTCTGGACATGCGCGCACGCGTGCAGCACGATGTGCCCGTGCAAAGCCGCGCACGGCGCGATGATCTCGCGGTGGTCGTGTCGTCGGGCGGCTCGACCGGCGCGCCGAAAGCGAGCCGCCGCAGCTTCGCGGTGTATTCGACGATGGTGAGCGCGCCGAGTCCCGAGGACCGCCGTCAGCTCGTCAACGGGGCGCTCGCCTATCTGTCGCAAGTGCTCGTCGACAACACGTTGACGGGCGGCGGCACGGTGGTGCTGAAACCGTCCTACGATCCCGCCGGCACGCTCGCGACGATCGAAGCCGAACGCATCACCGATGTGCTCCTCGTCGAGCCGCAACTCTTCGAAACGATGGATCACCCGGACGTCGATCGGCGTGATCTGTCATCGCTGCGCTCGATCGCGCATATCGGCGGATCGGCGCCCGCGATTCTGCGGCGGCGCGCGATCGCGCGGCTCGGACCCGTGCTCACGCACATGTACGGGGCGAGCGAGGCGGGGCTCGTGAGCGTGCTGACGCCATCGGATTATCTCGCCGATCCCGGTTTGCTGGACACGGCGGGCCGCATCCGTCCGGGCGTCGATGTGCGCCTGCGCCGCGCCGATGGCAGGTTCGCGCGCGAGGGGCAGCACGGCGCCATCGAGGTGAGATCGAGAGCGGTGGCGCAGGGCTATTACCGGCAGCCGATCGAAGCGGCGCAGAAGTTTCGCGACGGCTGGTGCCTGACGGGCGATATCGGCTTCATCGACGAAAACGTGCATCTCCATGTGCTCGGACGCGCCGCCGATGTCGCCGAGATCGATGGCGCGGTCATTGGTCCGGCGCGGATCGAAACGCCGCTGTGCGCGTTGCCCGATGTCCGCTATGCGCGCGCCGTGGCATCGGCGGATGTCGCGCGCGGCTATCTGTGGGATGTCGTCGTCGTGCCGTGGGCGGGTAAGCGTGTCGATATCGCGCGATGCATGCGCACGCTCGAATCGGCGTGCGGCGTGGACGTTGCGAAGGCCGTGCGGATGGCCGCCGTGCAACGCGTGCCGCTCACCGAGCAGGGGAAAGTGAATCGCGCGGCGATCGGGCGGTTATGCAGGGACGCGTCGAATGCGGGCGTCGTCAGCGAGGAGAGGCCGCGCGCTTCGCCTTCAGCAGTGCCAGCATGACGCGATCGCGCTCCGTCTCCATCGACGCCGACGACCGGCCATCGAGCGCCGTCTTCATCTCTTCGACGACTCTGCGCTGAAGTTCCGGCGTCAGTCGCGGCGTGCCGAGGTCATCCCACCAATCCTGCATCGGCGGGCCGAGATGATCGAGCGTATGCGCAATGCCCGCTTCGCCACCCGAGAGATGCAGATTGGCGAACGGTCCCGACACCGCCCATCGCAGGCCGGGACCGTACGCGATGGCATCGTCGATATCCGCGACACTCGCCGCGCCGATCGACACGAGATGAAACGCTTCGCGCCAGAGCGCCGCCTGCAAGCGATTGGCAATGTGGCCCTTCAGCTCCTTTCGCGGATGGATGGGACGCTTGCCGATCGCCGTGTAGAAGGCCATCGCGCGTCCGAGCGATGCCGCCGACGTGACCTCGCCGCCGATCACCTCGACGAGCGGAATCAGATGCGGCGGATTGAACGGATGCCCGAGCACGACACGCTCCGGATGACGGCACGCGCGTTGCATGCGGCTCATCAGGAGACCGGACGTGCTCGATGCGATCACGACATCTTCAGGCAGCGCCGCATCGATTCGCTTTAGCAGATCGAGCTTCAGGTCTTCGCGCTCGGGTCCGTTCTCCTGCACGAACTGCGCGCCGGACAGCGCGCTTTCCAGATCGTCGTGGAACGTGAGATTCGCTATGGAAGCGCCTTGCTCGAGGCCGATCTCTTCGAGCGTCGGCCAATGCCGGGCGACGGCCGTCATCAGCCGCTCGCGCGCGCCGGGTGCAGGGTCTGTCGCCGATACCGCGAGCCCGCGCGCCAGAAAATACGCGGCCCAGCTCGCGCCGATTACGCCCGTGCCGACAACCGCGACGCGTTCGATACCATTCGCCGTCATGTTCAATGCTCCAGGCAGGCAACGCCGGCTTCCGCGCGCAAGGGCTTGAGCCCGATGATCTCGCGCGCCTCGTCGGGCGTGGCCGGTTCGTATCCCATCTCGCGCACGAGTCGCACGAGCCGTTCGACCAGTTGCACGTTCGTCGCCAGTTGGCCGTGCCGGTAGTACAGATTGTCTTCGAGCCCGACGCGCACGTGTCCGCCCAGCAACAGCGAGTTCATCGCGGCGGGCAATTGCGCCGCGCCGATCGCGCTGACATTGAACACGGTATGCGCCGGAAGATGATCGACCATGGTCTGCAACAGACGCGGCGTGTAGGGCAGCGCGCCCTGAAACGCATTCGCGCCGATGACGATGTTGATGAAATGCGGCGCATCGTCGAGGCCTTCGTTGAGCGCGCGCTGCACGTCCTGAACGATATCGGCGAGGCCGAACACTTCCCATTCGGGCTTGATGCCGCGTTCCTTCATCATGCCGGCGATCTGCCGGATGCGCGACGGCGGCGTCGCAACGAGAATCTCCTTGCCTTCGAAGCTCGCGATCACGGTTTGCGCATCGAGCGTGCACATTTCGACGCCATCGCCCTGCATGCCTTTCAGGCGCTCTTCCCACATGATCTCCCACAAGCCGTTGTCCAGCTCGCGGACCATGTCGCCGTTGATGCCGCCGCCCGTGGAGTTGTTCAGGACGATGTCGCACTTGTCGCGGATCAGCCGGTTGATCTCGCTGTAGATCGCGGGATCGCAGGTGGCCTGATCGTCCGGACGGCGCGCATGCACGGCGACGACGCTCGCGCCCGCGTTGTAGCAGCGGTAGGTATCGTCGGCGATTTCGCGCGGCTGCGTCGGCAGATTCGGGTTCATCGTCTTTGTCGCCATGCCGCCAGTGGGCGCCACCGTCACGATGACTTTGGGTTTGCTCATGATCTTTCTCTCCAGATATAGGTTTTGATTCGTGGGCGCTTCAGTTCGCGCCGGGACCGACGCGAAGCGCGCGCTTCGGCAGACCGATCAGCGTGGTCAGGCAACCGGCGAGCACGACCGCGGTCAACGCGAAGAGACCGAGCTGAATGCTGCCCGTCGCACCCTTGATCCAGCCGATCAGCGTCGGGCTGACGAAGCCGCCGAGGATGCCGAGCGAGCTGATCACCGCGATGCCTGCCGCCGCTGCATTGCGGCCGAGGTACGTCGGCGGGATCGACCAGAAGAGCGAGCCGCCGCCGAAAATGAAGAACGATGCGACGCACAGCAGCGTCATCACCATGCTGACGCCCGAACCGGCGAACGACGTCGATGCCAGCGCGATCACCCCGATGGCGAGCGTGCCGCCCACATGCCAGCGACGTTCACCGAAACGATCCGAACTGCGGCTGATAATGAGCACGCCGAGTGCGCCGAAGAAATACGGCACGGCGGTGAACCAGCCGATCGTCGACAGACTGGCGATGCCGATGCCCTTGATCATCGTCGGCAGCCAGAAGGTCAGCGTGTAGACGGCGCATGCGCAGCAGAAGTAGATGAAGGCGAGCACGTAGGTCATCGGATCGGCCAGTGCTGCGAGCAGCTTGCCGTGGCCGCCGTGTGCGGCCTCATCCTTGTGATCGGCGCTCATGGCCGCGCGCACCGATTCCTTCTCGGCATCGTCGAGCCACGACGCTTCGGCGGGCTTGTTCGGCAACATGCGATACAGCAGGAAGCCCATCAGCACGGTCGGCAGTCCTTCGACGATGAAGAGCCATTGCCAGCCGTGCATGCCGCCAAGTCCTTCCATGCCACTCATGATCGTGCCGGACAACGGGCCGCCGAGCACGCCGGTGATCGGCATGCCGAAGAGAAAGAGTCCCGTCACGCGGCCGCGTCGCTGGCTCGGATACCAGTACGTGAGATACAGGATGATGCCGGGAAAGAAGCCTGCCTCGAAGATGCCGAGCATCAGGCGGATCGCATAGAACTGCCACGGCGCCGAGACGAACGCGGTGGCCGCCGAGGTGAGGCCCCAGAGCACCATGATTCGAAGAAACGTCAGCCGCGCGCCGATCTTTTCGAGCAGCAGGTTGCTGGGCACTTCGAACAGCAGATAAGTGACGAAGAAGATGCCCGCGCCGAGACCGTAGACGGCATCGGAGAACGCGAGATCCTGCTTCATCTGCAGTTGCGCATAACCGATGTTGATGCGGTCGAGAAACGCGAACACGTAAGCGATCAGCACGAGCGGCATGACACGCAGACTGATCTTGCGAAAGACGGCGTCTTCTTCCGAGCGGCCGATTGAACTCTCGATAACCGCCGCGCCGGTCAGCGAACGAATGCGATTCATTGCGTGTCTCCCTGTCTTGTATGACACGCATTATTTCGACATCCGTTTATGGCAACTGTCGATCGGGCGACAGTCCGGGTCAGCGTATACGCGAAGCCCTCATTGCGCGATGTCCTGCAATCCCGGCAGGTCGAGTATGACGATTTCGCCGTATTCGGCGCGCACGAGGCCGGCGCTCTTGAAGCGGCTCATCGCCTTGTTGCAGGTCTGCCGCGACACGGCCGCGAGGTTCGCGAGTTCCTCCTGGGAAATGCGCAAATGATTCGTGCCGCCCGGATTCGACAGCGGATGAATCATGCCCACGAGCGCCCGTGCCACGAGGCTGTCGGTATCGAGCAGTCCGTGCGCGGCGGCGACGGCCATGAACCAGTGCAGACGTTCATTGACCTGCAACAGCAGGAACTCGTTGAACGAGGGCTGACGTTCGCGCAGCCAGTTGAACGTGGCGGACGGAATCTGTGCGACACGGCTGTCGCGCAGCGCGATGAGATCGGACTGGCGCGGCGCATTGCGAATCAGCGTGCCTTCGCCGAACCAGCTTCCGACGGACTGGCCGCCGAGGGTCACGGTCTGTCCGTCGCGTGCGGTGATCGACCACTTGATGAGGCCTTCGAGCATGCCGAACCACATGTGCTGCCGCTCGCCATGATGCCCGAGCACCTGACCCATCGCGACGACGCGCTCCGAGGCTTCCGCGCGCACGCGCGCTCGCGCGGATTCGTCGAGCCGCGCGAACCACGCCGACTGCGCGAGCAGTTCGTCGAGCGTGAGCGATGGAACCGGCATGCGCTTGGGCCGGGTCATCGGGTCGCGCTCACGATTGTCGCGGGATCGACAGTGTCGCGAAGCCGGGACGGGCACAATGAAGGTAATCGAAGGGAGGCCATGAGCTCATGAGCAAGGAAACTATCTACCGTATCGACGTGCAGTTCGGCGATTGCGACCCGGCGGGAATCGTCTTCTTCCCGAACTTTTCGCGCTGGATGGACGCCGCCTCGCACGATTATTTCATCCAGTGCGGCCTGCCGCCGTGGCGCGCGATGACGGACCTGCCGAACTGCATCGGCGCGCCGCTTCTGGAGATGCACACGCGCTTCCATACTTCCGTTACCTACGGGGAAACCGTCGAGGTTCATAGCAGCATCGAGGAATGGCGCGGCAAGGTGTTTATCCAGCAACATCGCATCATGCGCGGCGACACGCTGATCTGCGAAGGCCGCGCGACGCGCGCATTGTGCGTCAAGCAGGCGGACGGACGCCTCAAGGCCGTTCCCATCCCCGAGTTCATCCGCGCTGCCTGCGTCTGATGGAGACTTCCATGACGATATCGACGGCTCAACGCGTGCTGGTGACCGCCGGCGCGAGCGGTATAGGGCGCGCGATCGCGCAGGCGTTCGTGTCCGCGGGCGCGAAGGTCTGCGTCTGCGATCTGGACGAAGCCGCGCTGGAGCAATTGCGTGCGCAGATGCCGGACGTCGTGACGCTGGTATGCGATATCGGCGATCGCGTTGCCGCCGCGCGCATGGTCGATGAGGCCGCGGCCGCGCTCGGCGGCATCGATGTGCTCGTCAATAACGCGGGCATCGCCGGTCCCGCCGCCAGTGTCGCGGACATGGACCCGGACGCGTGGGAAAGCGTGCTGCGCGTGAATCTCACCGGCACCTTCATCGTGACGCAACATGCGATTCCTCATCTGAAGCAGTCTCGCGCGGGCACGATCGTCGTCATGTCCTCGCTTGCCGGCCGGTTCGGCTATCCGAACCGCAGCCCTTATGCCGTGACCAAGTGGGGGCTCGTCGGGTTCACGAAGACGCTGTCGCGCGAGCTGGGCGAATTCGGCATCCGGGTCAACGCCATTCTGCCCGGCGCGGTGGAAGGTCCGCGCATTCAGCAGGTGCTCGCGGGACGCGCATCGGTGAGCGGCCGCAGCGTGGCCGAGGAGGAAGCGGCGGCGCTCGCGAATCAGTCGATCAAGCACTTCGTCGATCCGGCCGATATCGCCGCGCTCGCGGTATTTCTCGCATCGGGCGCGGGACGATCCATCGCCGGTCAGATCATTCCCGTCGATGGAGACTCGCAAAGCGCCTCGTGAGTCAGCGCGTGTGCTTCGCCCGTCCGAGAATCAGATGGGCGAGCGTGCCGAACACGATCCCCCAGAACGCCGAACCCAGCCCCAGAAAACTCATGTTGGACGCCGTGGCGATGAACGTGATGAACGACGCCTCGCGATGCGCCTCGTCCTGCACCAGCCCGACGACGTTCGCCACGATCGCGCCGAGCAGCGCGAGGCCGGCGAGCACGGCGACGAATGCATTGGGCAGCGCGGCGAACAGCATCACGACCGTTCCGGCGAAACATCCGCCCACGAGATAGAAGAGTCCGTTCGCAATGCCGGCGATATAGCGGCGCCCAGGATCGCGATGCGCATCGGGCCCGGTGCACAGCGCCGCCGTGATCGCCGCGATGACGATCGTGATGCCGCCCGAGAACGCGACCAGCATCGATGCGAGGCTGGTCGTGAGGAGCACGGGCCGCGTCGGCGTGTGATAGCCGGAGGCTCGCAGGATCGCGAAGCCGGGCAGGAACTGACCCGTCAGGCTGACGATGACGAGCGGCACCGCGAGACTCACGGTCGATTGCCAAGTCCACGTCGGCATCGTGAAGACGGGGCGCGTGAGATGGAAGCTGACCGACGAAAAATTCGTCAGGCCGAGCGCCACGGCGAGCGCGCCGCCAGAGAGCAGAACCAGAATGAGACAGTAGCGCGGCGCCCATCGGCGGAAAACGAGGAAGCTCGCCACCATCCCGAGCGCGAGCCACGGCGTGAGCGCTACCGACTTGAACACATTGGTGCCGAACTGAAACAGGATGCCGGCCATCATCGCGCAGGCGATGCCTTTCGGTATGCGCTTGACGATCTGGTCGAACCATCTCGACACGCCGAGCGCGAAGATGCACGCACCCGCGACGATATACGCGCCGATCGCCTCGCTCACCGGCATGCCGGGAAACAGCGTGACCAGCAAGGCCGTGCCGGGCGCGGACCACGCCGTGATGATCGGCTGCTTCAGCCACCAGCTCAATGCGATGCCCGAAACCGCCGCGCCCATCGAAATGGACCAGACCCACGACGCGACCACGTCGTTGCCGACATGCGCCGCATGCGCGGCCTGAAAGAAGATCGCGAGCGGCCCGGCATACGAGATGATGACGGCAAGCAGCCCGGCGCTCACCGCCGCCACGGACCCGCTGCCCTTCGGCGCGGCCGACATCAGACCGGGTTCCGGGTCGCGCTTCATGAAATCCTTTTGCCGTGTCAGCGGATGGACGAAGGATGACGCGCGAGCGCCGTGACCTTCATCGTCATATAGGGAAACAAGGGCAGGCCCGAAAGGATGGTGTGCAGTTCATCGTGCGAATCGACATCGAAGACGCTGTAGTTCGCATACTCGCCGACGACGCGATGCAACTGCTGCCATTTGCCTTGCCGTTGCAGTTCCTGAGAGTATTCCTTCTCGCGCGCCTTGATTTCATCGGCCTTCGCGGCGGGCATGTCGTGCGGCAGGTGTACGTCCATTCTTACGAGATAAAGCATAGTGTCCTCGATCAGGTGTTGAGTGTGAGCGTTCAGTGCTTGTCGCGGCGATAGAACGCGAGCTTTTCTTCATCGATCTGAAGACCGAGGCCCGGTCCTTCCGGCATATGCAGATCGAAGTCGCGGTACTGCGGGCGCGCCGTCACGATGTCGTCCTTCAGCAGCAGCGGCCCGAACAGTTCCGTGCCCCACGCGAGTTGCGGCAGCGCGCTGAAGCCATGCGCCGATGCAATCGAACCGATGCTGCCTTCGAGCATCGTGCCGCCGTAGAGCGACACACCCGCCGCATCGGCGATGGCGGCCGTGCGCATCATCCCGTAGATGCCGCCGGACTTCGCGATCTTCAGCGCGAACACGTCGGCGCATGCATGACGCACGAGTTCGAGCGCGTCTTCCGGTCCCGTCACCGCTTCGTCGGCCATGATCGGCACGATGAAGCGCGCCGACAGCCGCGCGAGCGCGCCGCGCTGCTCACGCGGCGTCGGCTGCTCGATCAGGTCGATGCCCGCCGCTTCCAGCGCTTCGATGCCGAGCGCCGCATCGGTTTCGTTCCAGGCCTGGTTCACATCGACGGTGACCTTGGCGCGGTCGCCGAGCGCGGCCTTGATCTTCGACACATGCGCGACATCGTCGCGAACGCCGCGCCGGCCGATCTTCAGCTTGAACGTGTTGTGACGGCGTTCGGCCAGCAGCATTTCGGCTTCTTCGATATCGCGCTGGGTATCGCCGCTCGCGAGCGTCCAGAGCACCGGAAGCGTCTTGCGGACCGCGCCGCCGAGCAATTCGGACACCGGCACGCCCAGGCGCTTGCCCTGCGCGTCGAGCAGCGCCGTTTCGATCGCGGACTTGGCGAAGCGGTTGCCGCGCGCGATCTTGTTCAGCCTGAGCATCGCGCCGTTGATATTGGTCGCATCCTGTCCGACGAGCGCGGGCGCGAGGTAAGTATCGATGGTCAGCTTGATCCCCTCGGGACTTTCATCGCCGTAAGACAAGCCGCCGATCGTCGTGGCTTCGCCAAGGCCCTCGATGCCGTCGCTCGTGCGCAGACGGACGATGACGAGGGTTTGTTGCTGCATCGTCGCCATTGCGAGTTGATGCGCGCGAATGGTCGGGAGGTCAACCAGAATCGCTTCGACGGATGTGATTTGGGCGTTCATACCTGGAATGTCGGAAAGGAAGGGTTGCTGCAGTATTGCCCGCCCATTTGCCGCCTGTCCAACACCGTTGACGTCTAGTGCCATACCCCGAAGGTATGACGCGCGTCATCACCCGCGATCGGTGCGCGGCGTATAGCTGATGTGCTCCTCCTCGTACAGCCGGTAGACGAGTTCGAGCATTTCCTTGATGTCGCGCGATTCGTCGAGCGCGCGCATGCTCATGATGACGGGGGAGGTGAGCGTCGGGTCGTCGAGTTCCCGGTAGATCACGTCGTCGCGCTTCAGGCCATTGACGCTGCTCGGCACGACGGAAATGCCTTCGCCCGCCGCGACCAGACCCAGCGCGATCTGCAATTCGCGCACTTCATAGATCTTGCGCGGCGCGAGCGCGCGGTCCTGGAAGGCCGCGAGCACCTGATCCGCGTAACTGGGGCGCGGCGCCTTCGGGAAAATGATCAGGGTCTCGTTGGTCAGGTCGCGAAGCGAGAGAATGGGCTTGCCGAGCGAGAGCGCATGACCGACGGGAAGCGCGACGATCATCTGCTCCTCGCGCAGAATCACGCGGCGGATATTCGCATCCTCATGACGAATGCGGCCGAAACCCACGTCAATGCGGCCATCCTTGAGCGCGCGGATCTGGTCCATCGTCGACATTTCGTGCAGACTGAGTTCGACGGTGGCGTTCTCGTCGCGAAAGCGCCGGATGATCTTCGGCAGCATCCCATATAGGGTCGAGCCCACGAAACCCACCGAAAGACTGCGTTCGATATTGCCTACGCGACGCGTCATCGATTCCAGCTCGGCGGTCTGCGCGAGCAGTTGCACCGCGTGCGAATAGAAGAACTTGCCCGTCTCCGTGAGCTTCAGCGGCCGGGAGTTGCGTTCGAATAACTGCACGCCGAGCGTCTCTTCGAGCTGCTGGATCTGACGGCTCAAAGGCGGTTGGGCGATATGCAGTCGCTGCGCGGCGCGCGTGAAATTGCGTTCTTCTGCCACCGCTACGAAATAGCGGAGATGCCGCAGCTCCATCTCTATACCTCCTGGATATGGCCCAATACTAAATCAGTGTTGGACTGGCCTTCTTTGCGTCCATTATCCTGCCTTCACGCTCTGTTTCAACACCCGACCATACCTTCCGAGCATATTCGTACCGGTGTTGAAGCAAGGGTTAACCCCCACCATAAAATTGCGAGATTCAGGAGCAGACATGAGCATCAAAGTGTTCGATACGAAGGAAGTGCAGGACCTGCTGAAGGCCGCTGCCAACCTCGGAAGTCAGGACGGCAGTGCTCGCGCGAAGGAGATCACGCACCGCCTGTTGAGCGACCTGTTCAAGGCGATCGACGACCTCAATATGACGCCCGATGAAATCTGGGCCGGCGTCACCTACTTCAACAAGCTGGGTCAGGACGGCGAAGCGGCGCTGCTGGCCGCCGGCCTCGGTCTGGAAAAGTATCTGGACATCCGCATGGATGCCGAGGACCGCGAGGCGGACATCCACGGCGGCACGCCGCGCACCATCGAAGGCCCGCTGTATGTGGCCGGTGCGCCGGTGCGCGACGGCGTGTCGAAGATCGATCTCGATCCCGATGAAGATGCCGGTCCGCTCATCATTCGCGGCACGGTCACCGGCACGGACGGCAAGCCCGTCGCGAATGCGGTGGTCGAATGCTGGCACGCCAACTCGAAGGGCTTCTATTCGCACTTCGACCCGACCGGCGCGCAAAGCGACTTCAACCTGCGCGGCGCGGTCAAGACGGGCGCCGACGGCACCTACGAATTCCGCACGCTCATGCCCGTGGGCTACGGCTGCCCGCCGCACGGTGCGACGCAGCAATTGCTGAACACGCTCGCGCGTCACGGCAATCGTCCGGCGCACGTGCACTTCTTCGCGACGAGCGAGAACCATCGCAAGCTGACGACGCAGATCAATATCGAAGGCGATCCGCTGATCTGGGATGACTTCGCCTACGCGACCCGCGAGGAACTGGTGCCGCACGTCGTCGAAAAGACCGGCGGCACGGCGCTGGGGCTCAAGGCCGACGCTTACAAGGAAATCGCGTTCGACATCCAGTTGACGCCGCTGTTGCATGGCAAGGACAACCAGCTCGTCCATCGCCCGCGCGTATCCGCCACGGCGTAATCGCCCGGCGCGCGCCCGGAGCGGCGACAGTTCTGTCGCCGCTCGACACTCCGCAAGATTCATTCGATACCGATGCAAGCGCTCCATGACCGGAGCCGCATAGGGAGAGCACACATGTCCGCCATTACCAACAAAGTCAGCCAGCTCGACGAACTGCTGCAAACGGCCGTTCAGGACGACAAGGAAAACGGTGTATTCCGTTGCCGCCGCGATATCTTCACCAACGCCGATCTGTACGAACTCGAGATGAAGCATATCTTCGAGAGCAACTGGGTGTATCTGGCGCACGAAAGCCAGATTCCCAACAACAACGATTACTACACGACGTGGATCGGCCGCCAGCCCGTGGTCGTCACGCGTGACAAGACCGGCGAACTGCACGCGGTCATCAATGCCTGCGCACACAAGGGCGCGATGCTGTGCCGTCGCAAGCATGGCAACAAGGGCAGCTTCACGTGCCCGTTCCACGGCTGGACGTTCTCCAATACCGGCAAGCTGCTGAAGGTGAAGGACGAAAAGACCACCGAATATCCGATTCAGTTCAATACGCACGGTTCGCACGATCTGCGAAAGGTGCCGCGTTTCCAGAGCTATCGCGGCTTCCTGTTCGGCAGCCTCAACGCGGATTCGATGCCGCTCGAAGACTATCTCGGCGAGACGAAGGTCATCATCGATCAGATCGTCGATCAGGCGCCGGACGGACTCGAAGTATTGCGCGGCAATTCCTCGTACATCTACGACGGCAACTGGAAGATGCAGATGGAGAACGGCTGCGACGGCTATCACGTCAGCACCGTGCACTGGAACTACGCCGCGACGATGGGCCGCCGCAAGGTCGAAGGCACCAAAGCCGTCGATGCCAATAGCTGGAGCAAGTCGGTCGCGGGCGTATATGGCTTCGATCATGGCCACATCCTGCTGTGGACCAAGACGATGAACCCGGAAGTGCGCCCGGTCTATCAGCATCGCGAGGAAATCAAGGCGCGCGTGGGCGAAGAGAAGGCAGACTTCATCGTCAATCAGACGCGTAACCTGTGCCTCTATCCGAACGTGTTCCTGATGGACCAGTTCAGCACGCAGATTCGCGTGGTGCGCCCGCTCGGTGTCGACAAGACCGAAGTCAGCATCTTCTGCTTCGCGCCGAAGGGCGAGAGCGCCGAGGACCGCGCGATTCGCATTCGCCAGTACGAAGACTTCTTCAACGTCTCGGGCATGGGCACGAGCGACGACCTCGAAGAGTTCCGCGCCTGCCAGTCGGGTTATGCCGGCATCACGGCGATGTGGAACGACCTGTCGCGCGGTGCGCCGCTGTGGGTTCACGGTCCGGACGACAACGCGAAGAACATGGGTCTCAAGCCGCTCATCTCGGGCGAACGCAGCGAGGACGAAGGCCTCTTCGTCGTGCAGCATGAATACTGGGTGAACGTGATGCGCGACGCCCTGAAGAAGGAACAAGCGGAGGCACTGGCATGAGCTTCGATTACCACACAATCTGCGCGACGCTGTATCGCGAAGCACGCTTTCTCGATGACCGTCAGTGGGACGAATGGCTGGGCTGCTACGCGGAAGACGTCACCTACTGGATGCCCGCGTGGGACGACGACGACCGGATCACCGACGATCACGAAAGCCAGATCTCGCTGATGTATTACCCGGATCGCGGCGGCCTCGAAGATCGCGTGTTCCGCATCAAGACCGAGCGCAGCGGCGCATCGATGCCCGAGCCGCGCACGAGCCATAACGTCACCAACGTGGAAGTGCTGGCCGAGCGCGAGAACGAAGTGGATGTGCGCTACAACTTCGACACGCTCAGTCATCGCTACAAGATCACCGATCATTTCTTCGGCACGATCTTCGTGACGCTGCGCAAGGTCGGCGACATTTTGGTGATCGCGCACAAGAAGATTGTGCTGAAGAACGACTATATCCGTCAGGTGCTCGACGTCTACCACGTCTGATGCTCCCGGTGATGAGACAGTAAGTAGGAGGCAACATGTCCAGCTACAACATTGCACTGAATTTCGAAGATGGCGTCACGCGGTTCGTCGAATGCAAGGCGGGCGAGAAGGTGCTCGACGCCGCTTTCCGCGCGAAGATCAATCTGCCGATGGATTGCTCCGACGGCGTGTGCGGCACCTGCAAGTGCCGGGCCGAAAGCGGCAGCTACGATCTCGGCGACGACTACATCGAAGACGCGCTCTCCGACGACGAGAAGGAAGGCGGTCTCGTGCTCACCTGCCAGATGGTGCCGTCGAGCGATTGCGTGATCGCGGTCCCGGCGTCTTCCACGGCCTGCAAGACGGCGCAAAGCAAGTTCGCCGCGGCGGTCACGAAGATCGAGCCGCACAACGATGCCGCCGTCGTGCTCGAACTGGACGTGGATGCCGCCACACCCGCACCGGTTTTCCTGCCGGGCCAGTACGTGAATATCGATGTGCCCGGCAGCGGCCAGCATCGTTCGTATTCGTTCTCGTCCGCGCCGGGTCAGACGAAGATCAGCTTCCTCATCAAGAAGATTCCCGGCGGCGTGATGAGCACGTGGCTCGAATCCGCGCAGGCGGGACAAGCGGTGGAACTGACCGGCCCGCTCGGCAGCTTCTATCTGCGCGCCGTGGAGCGGCCGCTCTTGTTCCTCGCGGGCGGCACGGGCCTGGCGCCGTTCCTCTCGATGCTCGAAGTGCTCGCGCGCACCGGCTCGCAGCAGAAGGTTCACCTGATCTATGGCGTGACGCGCGACCTCGATCTTGTGCAGGTCGAAGCGATCGAAGCCTACACGGCGAAGCTGCCGAACTTCACGTTCAGCACCGTCGTCGCCGATGCGGATTCGAATCATCCGCGCAAGGGCTGGGTGACGCAGCACATGCCGGCTGAATCGCTGAACGACGGCGATGTCGATGTGTACCTGTGCGGTCCGCCTCCGATGGTCGATGCGGTGCGCAAGCACTTCGACGACAACGGTGTGAAGCCCAACAGCTTCCACTACGAGAAATTCACGCCCAACGCCGCGCCGGTGACCGCATGAACACGCAACGATTTGCCGGCAAGGTAATGGTAGTGACTGGCGCGGCGCAGGGCATCGGACGCGGCGTGGCGCTGCGTGCGGCCGCCGAGGGCGCGAAAGTGCTGTTCGTCGATCGTGCGGACTTCGTATCCGAAGTGGCGGCCGAAGCAGAGGGCGCGGATACCGCCGGCTTCATCGCCGACCTCGAAACCTATGAAGGCGCGGCATCCGCGATGGCTTTCGCGGTGAGCAGGTTCGGCGGCATCGATATTCTCGTGAACGGCGTCGGTGGCGCGATCCGCATGCGCCCGTATGCGGAGTTCGAGCCCGCGCAGATCGACGCCGAGATTCGACGCTCGCTCATGCCTACGCTCTACGCCTGCCACGCGGTGTTGCCGCATTTGCTCGAACGCGGCGGTGGAACCATCGTGAATGTGTCTTCGAATGCCACGCGCGGAATTCGACGCGTGCCGTATTCGGCCGCGAAGGGTGGCGTCAACGCGATGACGCAGGCATTGGCGATGGAATATGGCGAGCACAATATCCGCGTGGTTGCCGCAGCGCCCGGCGGAACCGAAGCGCCTGCCCGACGCGTCCCGCGCAACGCCAGCGGCGACAGCGAGCAGGAAAAAATCTGGATGGGCGAAGCGGTGAAGCAGGTTACCGAATCGACCTTCTTCAAGCGCTATGGCACCCTCGAAGAGCAGGTCGCGCCGATTCTGTTCCTCGCTTCGGACGAAGCGGGCTATATCACGGGCGCGGTGCTGCCGGTCGCCGGCGGCGATAACGGTTGATAACGGTTGAGTGTGCAGGAGACGCATGCCATGAGTGAACACAAAGCTATCGTTCCACCGGGAATGGAAGCGGTGTACGAGAAGATTCGCTACGCACCCGCAGTCCGGGCTGGCAACACGATTTACGTGTCCGGGCAGATCGGCCGCGACGCGGCGATGCAACTGGTCGAAGACCGCGAAGCGCAGATCGTGCAGGCCTTCGAGAATCTGAAGCTCGTGCTGGAAACGGCGGGCGCGTCGTTGAGCGATGTCGTCGACGTGACCACCTTCCACACAGACATGCGCGATCTGCCCTTGTTCATGCAGGTGCGCGAGCGCTATCTCAACACGCATCCGCTTCCCGCGTGGACGGCCGTCGGCGCGCATATGCTCGGTGGCGCGGCGGGTTATATCGTCGAAATCAAGGCGGTCGCGGTCTTGCCAGAAGCGGGGAAATGAACGCGCGCGGCGGGGCATTGCATGAGGTCGTGTCCGTGCTGCCGGATCGCGCGGACGACATGGCGCGTCTCGCGATCCTGCTCGCGGACGGCGAGCCGATCGTCACTGTCATCGGCAAATACAACCACGGCAAGAGCCGTCTGCTGAACGAGTTGATCGGACGGGACACGTTCGCCGTCGCGGACAAACGCGAGACGGTGAAGCTGTCGGACAGCGTCCATCAGGGCGTGCGCTGGCTGGATGCACCAGGGCTCGATGCGGATGTCGGCACCGAAGACGATCGTCACGCGTTGCATGCCGCGTGGCTGCATGCGGATATCCGCCTGTTCGTGCATGCCGCGAAGGAAGGGGAACTCGACGCGAAGGAACTGGCCTTGCTCGCCGAACTCTGCGCGGACGGTGAGCGGTCGAAACGTCAGACGCTGTTCGTGCTGTCGCAAGTGGACCAGCTTGCCGACGATGCAGAGTTGCAGAAAGTCAGTCACGCGATCGGTGCTCAATGGCCTGACATCGGCTTGAACGCCGTTTCGTCGACGCGTTATCGAAAGGGGCTGGACGAAGGCAAGAAGCTGATGCTCGAAAAGAGCGGCATGCCTTCGCTGCGCGCGACTATCGACGCCGCGCTCGCTCGCGTGCCGGAAGCACGCGCGCATGAAGCCGCGCTGTTGTTCGACGAAACCCGCGAGGAACTGGCGCAGCTTCTGATCGCGCAGGAGAAGTTGCTCGATGATTTGCGCCAGACGCAGCGGCAACAGCGCGTGGACTTCGATCATGGATTGAAAAGCGTCATCGACAAAGTAAGCGGCGATATCGACGCGATGCTGAACGCGCTCGGTACGGACCACGCTTCAGTGCCGGATACCGCGAAGGACGCTTATGCGATCACCGCGGGCAAGCTCGAACGCGCGCATATACAGATCGCTTATTCGCGTGCGTGTATCGCAATCGATAGCTTTCTCGCGGGGCACGGCGTAATCGGCTTGCCATCGGAACAGGAAACGGTGGCGCGCGCGCTCAATTCCGTGATGGTGGCGGTCATGGGCGTGTCGGTGAAATTTCGCAAGGACTTGCGCAGGATGTTCTGCACGGACGCGGGCCGTGAACGGATGCAGCGCGACTTCGCGCATTACTTCGAGTTGTCGGCCGACAGGAAAGCATTGGCGGCGCGGATCTTGCAAAGCGAATCGATGATCGATGCCTTGAACAACGCGTCGAATGCATTGCGCGCGCTGGAAGGCGCCACATGAAAGCGGACGCGAGCAACGAGCAACGCTTCATCGCCGATGTCGATGCGTTCGAATTCATCGCGCATGATCTCGGGCGCATTTTGCATTCGATGGAAGACTGGCTCGCGCAACTGGGCGCGAACCTTCAATCCAGCCGTCTCGTGTGCGCAGGGCTGAACGAGCAGGGCGCGCTGGCGAAACTTGCGGAGACGATCAACGCGGTAGTGCAGAAAAGCATGCACGCATGGTCGCAACAATGGGCGCATCTCGAACCCGCAAAGGCGCTCGCCGAAACCTTCGACGATAAAGTTCTGCTGCTCGTATTCGGCAAGTTCAACGCGGGCAAGAGTTCTTTCTGCAATCTGCTCGCCGATCGATTTACAGCGCACGGCAAGACGGTGGAGTACTTCTATCTCGATGCGGGGCGTATCGTCGAGACGCCGGAACGCTTCAGGGAAGGCGTGACGGAAACCACCGCGCGACTGCAAGGCGTACGTCTCGCGGGAAAGCTGGTTCTCGTGGATACGCCGGGATTGCATTCGGTAACGCCGGAAAACGCGGTGCTCACTCAACGCTTCACCGATAGCGCCGATGGCGTGTTATGGCTGACGAGTTCCACATCGCCGGGACAAGTGCAGGAACTGGATGAACTCGGCCGCGAACTGCATCGCAACAAGCCGCTGCTGCCCGTGGCCGGAGAACCGCGCCGAGCAGGAGACTGACGTAAAGATGCGCGCGGAAGAAAAGCTCGTGTCGATGGGCGTGGCCACAAGCCTGTTGAAGACGCCCGTATCGATCTCCTCATATCTCGCCCGCGAGCAGCGACAAACACAGGCGGCAATGAGCGATGCGGGATTCGAAAAGCTCTACGCGGCGCTGATGGCGATTGCCGAAGAGACGTTGGCTTATAAGCGGCGCAAGCAGGCCGAAGTGTTCCTGCATCATCTGGAAGAAAACGTGATGAGCGCATTGTGCCGCGACGTGTACGCGTTGCTTGCTAACCTGCGCGCGTTATCGGATGCGGCTATCGTGGCGCTCGAACAGCGGCAGGAGCAGATCGCGAATGCCGTGCGGCGCAGCGTCGCTCCGACCTTGCCGGCATTGCTCGATGCGCATTCGTCCTCACGCGACGTGAAAGCTATCGTCGATCGCTTATCGCAGGCGATCTTCGAATCGTTTTCGCGCGAGGCAAACGAACGGCTTCATGATTACGTCGTCGAACCGGACGCCTCGCTCGCGGTTATTCACCTCGATGACGATGCCGCGTTCGATGACACCGTCGCCGGTATCGACTATCAGCGCCTGCACGCCGCGCTGGGCAATGCGATTCGTCAACATATCCTGCGCCTTTGCCGCGACGCGACCGCGCAATGCGGGACTTCGATTGAACGATCGATCGATCAGGCCGCGCGATTGCAGGACGTTTTGCAAACCCATGAAACGAACCTGCTCGATCTGAAAGACCGGCTTCGCGCCGAATTCAATTAAGCGAAAGCGGATAACTTCTTTCATTCCCGAAAGGTATAGCCGGGCACCAATTCGGTATTGGACGGTGTATAACCGGCTCGCCTATCCTGAGCCGACTAACACATAAGAACGTCAGCGCAGGAATTCATCAGCCCGCCTCGACTTTTGCTGCTCTTCGGAATCGGCAAGGGAAACGCGCGCGCGTGCATCGAGCCGTCGAATCAATCGAAATAGAAAACGCGGATTTAAAGCAAGTCCTACATTAAAGGAGACACCATGCGTCATATCGACGTTCAAAAGTTATGCGACGAAGCCCGGTTCAGAAAGTTTCATTTGCTGCTTCTCTGCTGGTGCGCGCTCATCATTATTTTCGATGGATACGATCTCGCCGTCGTCGGAATCGCGCTTCCGTCGATCATGAGCGACATGGGCATTCAACCGACGAGCGCCGGATTCATGGTGAGTTCCGCCTTGCTCGGCATGATGCTCGGCGCGGTGTTCCTCGGAACGATCGCCGACAGAATCGGCCGGGTGCCCGCAATCGTGATTTGTCTCCTGCTGTTCAGCGTATTCACGGCGGCCGCGGGATTCACACGCGACCCCGTGATCTTCGGCATTGCCCGCTTTCTCGCGGGACTCGGCATCGGCGGTGTTATGCCGAACGTCGTCGCGCAGATGACGGAGTATTCGCCGCGCAAGATCCGCAGCACGATGGTGACGGTGATGTTCAGCGGATATTCCATCGGCGGCATGCTTGCGGCGCTCGTCGGCAAGGCGATGATCGAGCGCTACGGCTGGCAATCGGTGTTCATTGCCGCGGGCTTTCCGGCTCTGCTTGCGCCCGTAATTTTGAAGTACATGCCCGAGTCGCTTGCGTTCCTGATTCGAAACAATCGCGCGGATAACCTGAAACGCATTCTTCCGCGCGTCGACCCAGCATACGTGCCGCAGCAAGGCGACAACTTCTCGCTCTCCGACCGCGAAGCCGTCCCCGGCTCGACGATCGCACGACTCTTCGCCGAAGGTCGCGGCCTGAGCACGGTCATGTTGTGGATCGCGTTCTTCATGTGCCTCTTCATGGTCTACGCGCTGAGTTCATGGCTCACAAAGCTTATGGCGAGTGCCGGACATAGCCTCGGCTCGGCCCTCACGTTCGTGCTCGTCCTGAACTTCGGCGCGATGATCGGTGCGATCGGCGGCGGATGGCTCGCCGACCGCTTCAACATCAAATACGTCCTCATCGCGATGTACGCGCTCGCGGCTATCTCCATCAGCCTGCTGGGCGTGAAGGTACCGATCGGTGTGCTGTTTTTCCTTGTCGGCCTGGCGGGCGCATCGACCATCGGCACGCAGATCGTCACCTATGCGTTCGCCGGCCAGTTCTATCCGATGGCCATTCGATCGACGGGCATCGGCTGGGCGTCGGGCATCGGGCGCAGCGGTGCGATTCTCGCGCCCATCGTGATCGGTTTTCTCGTGAGCCGCGCGTTGCCGCTTCAGCAGAACTTCGTCGCGATTGCCATTCCTGGCGTCATCGCGATGCTGGCGGTGTGCCTGATCGATTCGCGCCGTTCACCGCGAAAAGCTGGCGCCATTCCCGCTGCGCAGGCCGATCCGGTTTGAAGCAATTGCGCGCGCCCCGCAATCATTCCTTTCGAGGTTTCGGCTGCCGGGGCTTCTGCGGCTCGGAAGGGGCGCCGCGTTGCGTCGGCGCCCTCGTGCATGCATCCGGCGGCGTGGCATAAGGCACGTCGTCGCAGCAGCACGCGTAGACCGGAAAGCCGTACGCGTTCGTGCGGACGATGGTCGTCGGCCCGTGCAGCGGGCATACCGCTTTCATGGCGCCTCCTGAAATCCGATAGTCGACGTGTCTATCGTACACGGCGCACATCAATGCGACATCAGCACCGGCACGGTCATCGATTGCAGGAAGGTGCGCGTCGCGCCGCCGAGCACGAGTTCGCGCCAGCGCGCATGACCGTAGCCGCCCATCACGACGAGATCCGCGCCGAGATCGGCGGCGCGCGATAGGAGGATGTCGCCCGCCGATGCATCCGCGCCGCTCGCGCCCGACACGATATCGACCTCCACGCCATGCCGCGCGATGCAAGCGGCGATGTCCGCGTCCGCGATGCGTTCGTCCGCTTTCTCATCGACCCTGACGATGGTCGCGCGCCCGGCCGCCTTCAGCAATGGCAACGCGTCGTGGACCGCGCGCGCAGCTTCGCGGCCGCCATCCCACGCGATCATCGGAAACCGGCCGATGGAGGGAAAGAAACCGGTGCAGGGCACGAGCAGCACCGGACGTCCCGCGGACAGGATGAGATTTTCGCGAAAGCCGTCGCCGATATAGGACTCGGGATCGCCGGGATCGTCCTGGCCCGCGATCACGAGATCGGCGCAGCGCGCGTGATGCGGCACCGCATGGTCCGCCGGTTCGGCTGGCGCGAGCCATTCGCCCGATACGCCCGCACGGTTCAATTCCGCGTGAAAGAGCCGTTCCAGCGCGCCGGCCTGTTCGCGGCGCACGGCCGCCCGCGCTTCGTAATAGGCGGCGGTGCCGGCCATCACGTTGAACGCGCGCGCGTTCGGCTCGAAAACCGAATAGAGGCCGATCACATACGCGTCGAATTGCCTCGCGAGTTGCAGCGCGGTTTCCAGACGGGGATGGGCGCGCACGCTCGTATCGAGGTGCACGAGGATCGTCTTGTAGCTCATCGAATGACTCCTGGAGTCCACTGAGAGTTGATGGCCCCGAGTCTAAGGAGACGCCGCCATTGTTCGCTTGACTCAGATCAACGGAAGCGGGGTCGCGCGCCGATGCGCTTGCGCTTGATTCAGGTCAATTGCGCAGACGGGCACCGCGATAGAGTGAGTGCGTTCGCCGCGCCGTGTGGGCGATCGCATCGCACAGACGTGAAGGACGAAAGACGATGTACCGCAATATCCTGGTTGCGCTCGATGGCAGTGAATGCTCGCAACGCGCGCTCGACGAGGCGATCCGTATCGGCGCGCTCGCCAGGGTGTACATCGTCTTCGTCATCGACGTGGCCGCGCTTTCGTCGTTTCCTGCGCAGTATCGCGTGAGCGTGCGCGAGGACGGCACGCGCACGCTGGAGACCGCGCAGGCGCGCGCGATCGCGGCCGGCATCGACTGCGAAACCGAACTCGCCGAAACGCGCAACGTGACCGACACGATCGCGAAATGCCTGCAGCGACGCGCGGCGCATATGCCCGCCGATCTCGTCGTGATGGGCACGCATGGCCGGACCGGATTGCGGCGGCTTGCGCTTGGCAGCGTCGCCGAAGCTTTCGTCAGACGCTCGACGTGTCCCGTGCTGCTGATGCGTGCGTCGAATGGTGAGGGCAAGGATGGGTGAGGATCATCGGCCTGACAGGAGAAACAATCACATGGGCCTCGGAATGCAGATCGCCTACCTCGGCTTTTCCGGCTCGAACGTGATCGAACGGGAAGCGGGCGTCGAACTCGTGCGGCTTGCGGGCGTCGCGACGGATATCGTCGATTGCCGGCTCACGATCAAGGCCTGTCCCGATCCGTCAGGGCAACCCGTCTACGATGCGCAACTGGTGCTTCTCACGCGCGACTCCGAGCAGGTCACGGTGCAACGCAACGCCGACGCCGACCCGACCGTGGCGATGCATCACGCCTTCGACGACGCCGTGCGAATCCTGCGCGAGCGGTATTGATCCAGATCAATACGCAGCGCGAATTCATGGCCGAGACTCAGTGGATATGCGCCGCAGGTCGAAACCATTGCGAGGTATCGGCATGAACATCACCTTTCCCAGCCAGCCGCCCGTCTATCAGGGCGATGTCCCTTCACTCACGTTCGCCGCCTTCGCCGATGGCGAGCGCATCGCGTGCACCATTTCCGCCGAGGCGCTGGAAGATCACTTCGGTGCTGCGTCGTGGCGGGAGGAAGATTTACAGCAGGCTTTCGAGAGCCATCGCTCGTCGATCGAAGGGGCCGCCGAACATGTGCTGAGCCGCGTCGGCGGCACATCGGTCATGCTGCGCAGCGGATTTTTCCGCTTCCGTCAGGCACGCGCTCAGACTTCTTCGAGCCGGGCCTGATCGAGAATCCGCACGTCGCGGCCGCGCGCATCGATCACGCCGGCTTTCTGCAGCCTGGAGAACATGCGGCTGACGGTTTCGATCTTCAGGCCGAGATAGCTGCCGATTTCTTCGCGCGTCATGCGCAGGACGAACTGCGCCGGCGAATAGCCGCGCGCCTTCATGCGCGTCGAGAGATTGAGCAGGAAGGCCGCGACGCGCTGCTCCGCCGTCATCGTGCCGAGCATCATCATGAGGTTGGATTCGCGCACGATTTCGCCGCACATCACGCGATGCACGTGATGCTGGAGCGCCCTGACTTCGCGGCACAGCAATTCGAGCAGATCGAACGGAATGATGCAGACGACGCTGTCTTCCAGCGCGATCGCATCGCACGTGTGGCGATCGGCGCTCACGCCGTCGAGCCCGAGCGCATCGCCCGGCAGATGAAAACCCGTGACCTGCTCGTGGCCCTCGCGGTGCATGACGACGGTCTTGAAGCATCCGCTGCGCACCGCGTAGAGACTCTGGAACGGATCGCTGCAACGGAAGAGCGTTTCGCCGCGCCGCACCGAGCGCGTCGAGCAGATGATCGCGTCGAGACGTTCGTAATCGACCGGCGATAGATCCGACGGCATGCAGATGCGCTGCATCGAGCATGTCGAACAACGTGTGTTCGTGCGCTTCACCTCGGCTCTCGTGCCGAGAGTCTCTGCGCTCGCGGGAATCATGCTGCGCCTCCTGTCGGACCGGATCGCGCATCGATGCGCGATCCTGAATGCCTCGCATCGGATTATTGGCCGTTTCATCTCGAAAATAAATCGGCGCAGGCGGATCGTGCTGTAGGCGATCGGGAAGCCGTGTAGGGAAACGCTGACACGCGTCGAAACGGATCAGGCGCCGTCGTCGTCGAAAAGCTGATGGCGCACCGCGTAACGCACGAGCGCTGCTTCGTGCGGCATGCGCATCTTGTCGAGGATGCGCGCCTTGTAGGTGCTGACGGTCTTCGCGCTCACACACAGCGCCTCGCCGATATCGCTGATCGACTCGCCCGCGCACAAGCGCCGGAACACCTCGAACTCGCGGTTCGACAGGCGCTGATGCGGCAGCGCGTCGGCGGGTTCGCTGAGGCTCTGCGCGAAGCGTTCGGCCATCGCGAGGCTCACGTAGACGCCGCCCGACGCGACCTTGCCGACCGCCGCGACCAGTTCCGCGCTCGCGCTTTCCTTGGTGATGTATCCCGACGCCCCCGCCTTGAAGGCGCGCGCGGCGTATTGCTGTTCGGCGTGCATGGTGAGCACGAGGATGCGCATTTCGGGCTTTTCGTCCTTGATCTGCTTGAGCAGGTCGAGGCCGCCGCGGCCCGGCATCGAAAGATCGAGCACGAGGACGTCGGCATCGGTCGCGCGTGCGAGCGTGAGGGTGGCCGGTCCGTCGCTCGCTTCGCCGGCGACCTCGAAGCCGTGTGCGTTCGCGAGGATGTGGCGCAGGCCGTCGCGCACGAGTGCATGGTCATCGGCAATCAGCACTCTTATCGTCATCGATGCGATTCCTTTTGTCGACCGACTCGCGCGGAGTTCGAGTTTACCGACGACAGCCTCGTAGCGCTTGATTCAAATCAAGGGAAGCCGTCGCCGGCGCGATGCCCGAGCGGAATCTCCGCGCGAATGCGAAAGCCTTCGCCGGGCGCGCTGCGAAACGCGATGACGCCGCCCAGTTGACGCACGCGCTCGCCCATGCCGAGCAGGCCGAACGCGCCGGCGGCGCGCCCGCGCGTGACATCGGCGCCGCAGCCGTCGTCTTCTATGGTCAGCGTGCAGCGCGACTGCGCGCAGACGATCGCGATGCGCGCCTCGCTGGCCCGCGCATGGCGCACGATGTTCGTGAGCGCTTCCTGAACCAGCCGGAAGACCGAGGTGGAGGCGGTCGTGTCGAATCCGTCTTCCTCGCCTTCGAGATCCAGATGAATCGTCAGATCGTAGCGCCGGCGAAAGTCGCAGGCGAGCCAGTCGATCGCGGCGAAGAGACCAAGGTCGTCGAGCACGGGCGGACGCAGGCCTGCCGCGATGCGCCGCACCGATCCGATGATCGTGTCGATCTGCGCGAGCGATTGCTTCGCGATATGCGCATCGTGCGCGCCGGTGTCGAGGAGGGATATCTGCATCTTCAGCGCGGCGAGTTGCTGACCGAGATCGTCGTGCAGTTCGCGGGCGATCGACGCGCGCTCGTTTTCGAGCGCGCTCTGCACGTGCGCGGAGAGTTCGCGCGCGTGTTGCAGTTCGGTGAGCCGCAACCGGTCGGTCATGTCGCGCGTGACTTTGGCGAAGCCGAGCAGATTGCCGCGCGCGTCGTGCAGCGCGGTGATGACGACGTTCGCCCAGAAGCGGCTCGCATCCTTGCGAACGCGCCAGCCTTCGTCTTCGACGCGCCCGGCCTGCGCCGCTATCGCGAGCTCGCTTTGCGGTTTGCCTGCCGCGATGTCCTCGGGCGGATAGAAGACGGAAAAATGACTGCCGACGATTTCCCGCGCGTCATAGCCCTTGATCCTTTTTGCGCCGTTGTTCCATGTCGCGACGTTGCCGTGCGCGTCGAGCAGGAAGATCGCGTAGTCTTCGACGGCCTCCACGAGAAGCCGGAAAGACGCATCCGTCTGCAGCGAGGGCGAGAGCGGCGCGCGTGGATCGACGGGTTCGGTTGCGGGTGCGTTCGTCATCGTTGCAAGGGGCAGGCGCGCAAGCAACGTGCGACGCGCTGCAATGCTATTGCGTAGTCAGCCGGAAAGGCGGCATGGGCAGTTCGTCGCCATCGAGAAAGGCGGTCGCGCAGCGCACCGCGAAACCGAGCGCGCCGTCCTTGCTTGCGAACGCGCCGAGATTGCCGAGCGAGGTGGCGTGGCCGTCCTCTTCCAGAATCGACGCGGTCGCGACGAACGCATTGCCCACACGAGTGACGGAGGGCTGAAAAGCCGCTCCCCGATGATAGATGATCATAGATTTGACTTGTCGGAATGGTCGGAGGCGCGGGCGGCATGCGTGCCGCGAGTTGCGCCCGGGATCAGGCGTGCTGGTCAACGCGGGCGCCGCTGGAAGGGCGCGGGTGCTGCATGGACTGCCGGTGATCGATCTCGGCCATGCCATAAGCGAACGCGTAGCGGACCGCGCCGGTCGCGCTGGCGAATTCGCCGAGCATGCCGCTCGAGCGGCGCGTGCCGTCCGGTTCCCGGACGATGAGCATCGCGGCATAGCGGTCCTGCTCAAGCACGGCGGTCGCGCTCAGCACATGGCCTTTGTAGATGACATTTTCTGATTGGGTCATCGTTCTCTCAGGTTCTATGTTTTCGGTGGAGTGGCACTTGTGATGCCCTTCATTCCGTAAGCAATAAGCCTAACCGTTCAATTTTTGTCGGCTTATCCGATTTAAGCTTTTTTACTTTTCTCCGGCGTGTGCTTAACTCAGAGGGAAGGGCGCACGGGAGCGAGACCGACCGTTCCGCCAAATCCTAGCCGTCCCCCGACGATCTTTTCCCGTATTAAGCCGCCGCAGACAATAATCGCGAGCATCGGGGGCCGGCCGCTCGTCCCGAAACGGAGATCCGCAGATGAAAGGGCATTTATCGGTTGGCGTGACCGCAGTTGCCATTGCAGCGATCATCGGCGGATGCAGCGGAGGCAGTTCCAGCTCCGATCCGTCCACGACATCCGGAGGCGCGGCATCGCCATCATCGCCGGCTGCGGCGTCGAGTCCGGCGACGCCGGCGTCGCCGGCATCACCCGCATCGTCGGCATCGCCGGCAAGCGGCGCGAGCGCACCGTCGGGCGCGAGCACGCCCGCGACGACCCGGCCGTCCGCATCGACGCCGATGGACGTCACCACGTATCACAACGACATCCGCCGCACCGCGCAGCAGCTCGCCGAAACCAAACTCACGCTGGCCAACGTCAACAGCTCGACATTCGGCAAGCTCGGCTTCTATACCGTCGATGGCGCCGTCGATGCCCAGCCGCTCTTTCTCGGCAACGTGCCGATCGCGGGCGGCACGCATAACGTGCTGTATGTCGAAACGGAGAACGCAAGCATCTACGCGTTCGATGCCGACACGGGCACCGTGCTCTGGCACGTCTCCACGCTGCTCGCAGGCGAAGTTCCGAGCGACGATCACGGTTGCGACCAGACCACGCCGACCATCGGCATCACGGCGACGCCCGTCATCGATCGCACGCGTGGGCCGAATGGCGCGATGTATGTCGTCGGCATGTCGAAGGACAGCGGCGGCGCGTATCACCAGCGCATTCACGCGATCGACATCGCGACAGGCGCCGAGCTCTTCGGCGGCCCGACCGAAATCACCGGTTCGTATCCCGGCACCGGATCGGGCAGCGTGAACGGCGTCGTGCCCTTCACGCCCGGTCAGTACATCGAGCGCGCGTCGTTGCTGCTCATGAACGGCGTCGTCTATACGGCATGGAGTTCGCATTGCGACGCCTTGCCGTACACCGGCTGGGTCATCGGCTACAGCGCGGATACGCTCAAGCAGACAGGCATCGTCAACGTGACGCCGAACGGCCAGATGGGCGGCATCTGGATGGGCGGCGCGGGCCTCGCATCGGATGGCACGTCGATCTATTTCCTCGACGGCAACGGCACCTTCGATCCGACCACCAACGCCCAGGAGATGCCCAACAAGAACGACTTCGGCAACGGCTTCCTGAAGGTCACGCCGACGCCGACGCTGGCGCTTCAGGTGAGCGATTATTTCGAGCCGTCGGATACCATCGCGGAATCGAACGCGGACCTCGATCTCGGCTCGGGCGGCGTGCTGGTCCTCCCCGATGTCACCGATTTCAACGGCAACGTGCAGCATCTCGCGATAGGCGGCGGCAAGACGCGCGTGCTGTACGTCGTGAATCGAGACTCGATGGGCAAGTTCGATTCGAACGGCGATCACATCTATCAGCCGCTGTACTCGACGATCACCGGCCCCGTGTTCACCGCGCCCGCGTTTTACAACAACACGATTTATATCGGTCCTGCGGGCGATCACCTCAAGGCGCTGCCGGTCGTGAATGCGGTGGTGGCGACGGTCGCGTCGAGTCAGACCACGAGCCCGGCGGGAAACTGGAATTTCCCCGGCCTCGCGCCCGTCATCTCCGCGAACGGCAACACGAACGGCATCGTATGGGGCGTCGAGAACACCACGCCCACTGCCGTGCTGCATGCGTACAACGCGGGCAATCTCGCGACCGAGTTGTACAACAGCAATCAGGCGGGCACGCGCGATCAGTTCGGCAACAACAAGTTCATCTCGCCGACCATCGCGAACGGCAAGGTCTACGTGGGCACGAAAACGGGCGTCGTCGTATTCGGCTTGCTATGAAGCGTTCCGCGCGAGGAAGTTCCGCATCGGGATAAGATCGCGGAACTTCAACCCGTGGAGCGTTTTTCATGCAACTGACCCGTCTTCTCGTTCCGACCTTCTTGCAGACGCTGAAGAACCTGTCGACATGGCTCGACAAGGCCGCCGCGCATCAGCAGGAAAAGGACGCGAATCCCGATGCGCTCGTGACCCTGCGTCTCGCGCCCGATATGTATCCGCTCGCGGCGCAAGTGCGCTTCGTGTGCTTTCAGGCGCAGGAGCCGGCGTATCGATTGCGCGGAGAAGCCGTGCCGCCGACCTTGCGCAGCGTGCGTGAAGAAGGATGGAAGTCGAACGAGCAGCCCGGCTCGTTCGCCGACGCGCAGGCGCGCATTGCGGAAGCGATCGCGTTTCTTTCAGGCCTTGCGCCCGATGCGCTCGATGCCGGTGCCGATGCGCAGATCGCGCTCGATCTGCCCAACGGCATCGTGTTCGATATGACCGGCGAGCAATACGCGCGCGACTGGTGCTTGCCGCAGTTTTATTTTCACGCCGTGACCGCGTACGCGATCCTGCGCAATCACGGCGTGCCGCTCGGCAAGCCGGATTACATCGCGCACATGTTCGCGTATATCCGGCCCGGCACGTTGCCGCAGGGTTGAAGCGTCGGCGTATTACGCGTTCGACATCACGCCGCGTTTGTCGTCGGCGCAATCCTCGTTGCCATGACGCAGGCGCGTGCTGCACACCGCGGCGAACAGGAGCGCGACCGCGAGACACACGAGCCCGTTCATCGCGCGGCCCGTCGTCTGCTCGATGATGCCCATCACCGTCGGTCCGACGAAGCCGCCCAGCAGGCCGCACGAATTGACGAGGCCGAGACCGCCCGCGAGCGCGCTGCCCGACAGGCGCGACTGCGGGAACGTGAAGATGATCGACTGCACCACGAAAAACATCAGCGCCGACAGGCACACGCCGAGCAGTCCGATCACCGGCGAAGCCCATGCCGCGATCAGCATGCCCGAGGCCATGATGACGAGTCCGGCGATCAGGATGCGACGGCTCTTCGACGAATCGCTCGCGAAGCGCGGCAGCGTGGCTGCGCCGATCGCGGCTGCGACCCAGGGCGTCGCGCTGAGCATGCCGATCATCAGCGGAGAAAATTTCCCAGACGCGCCGATGATGCCAGGCAGGAAGAAGATGACCGTGTAGATCGTCAGCTGATGGCAGAAGTAGACCAGAATCGCGAGCCACACCTGACGATCGCCGAGCACGCTGCGCAATGCGCCCGCGCCGTGGCCGCCGCCCTGCGCGTCCTGTTCGGCGGCGAGGCGGCGTTCCAGCGCGACGGCTTCATCGCGTGAAAGCCACGACGCGCTCGTCGGACGATCGGGCAGCATCTTCCACACGACGAACGCCAGCAGGATCGCGGGCACGCCTTCGATCACGAAGAGCCATTGCCAGCCGTGAAAGCCGAGCCGGCCGTCGAGTTCGAGCAGCGCGCCGCCGAGCGGGCCGCCGACGATATTCGCCACGCACACGCCGAGCAGGAAGTAGCCGGTGGCGCGGGCGCGTTCCTCGCGACCGAACCAGTACGTCAGATAGAGCATCACGCCGGGGAAGAGTCCGGCTTCGGCCGCGCCGAGCAAGAGGCGCATCACATAAAACGATGTCTCGCCGGTGACGAAGGCCATCGCGACGGACAGCGCGCCCCATGTCACCATGATGCGCGTAATCCAGAAACGCGCGCCGACCTTATGCATGATCAGGTTGCTGGGAATCTCAAAGGCCGCATAGGTCAGGAAGAAGAGACCTGCGCCGAGTCCGTATGCGGCGGCGGAGATGCCGAGATCGATGCTCATCGAATGCTTCGCAAGCGCGATGTTCGTGCGATCGAGAAAGCTGATCACATAGACGATCACCAGCAAGGGCATCAGCTTGCGCAGCATCAGGCTGTTGAGCGATGCGTGCGACGCGCTCGTCGTGTTGGGCTTGGACATGATGACTCCCGGAATCAGAAGGGGCGCGCGAGGCGCGCGGGCAATGCGGTGTCGGGAAGGCGTTTCAAGAAAGTGTCTCCGTTAAGCGTTGTATTTTTAATGGCGAGCGCACGCGCCGGTCACGCGGCGCGTGCGTTTGAAAATCAGAAGTTCACGTTGTCGCCGCCTTTGAGCGACAACATCTGCCGCGCTTCGGCGGGCGTCGCGACATCGAGCGACAAGCCTTCGATCACTTGACGGATCTTGCGCACCTGCGCCGCGCTCGACTCGGCGAGCTGACCCGGCCCGATCCACAGCGAATCTTCGAGACCCACGCGCACGTTCGATCCCTGCGCGACGCCGATCGAGCCGAGCGGAATCTGATTGCGGCCCGCGCCGAGAATCGACCACACATAGTCGTTGCCAAACAGCCGATCCGCGGTGCGCTTCATGTGCGCGAGATCTTCCGGATGCCCGCCGATGCCGCCCAGCAAGCCGAACACGCTCTGCACGAAGAACGGTCCCTTGACGAGCCCACGATCCACGAAGTGCGCGAGGTTATACAGATGCGAGATGTCGTAGCACTCGAACTCGAAGCGCGTGCCGTTGGCCGAGCACGACGTGAGGATGTATTCGATATCGGCGAACGTGTTCTTGAACACGAGATCGCGGCTCTTCTCGAGATGCTGGCGTTCCCAGTCGTGCTTGAGATCCTTGAAGCGGTCGAGCATCGGATAGAGACCGAAGTTCATCGAGCCCATGTTCAGCGACGCCACTTCCGGCTGAAAGTGATGCGCGGGCTTGAGGCGTTCCGCGACCGTCATGTGCGGACTGCCGCCCGTCGTCAGGTTGATGACGGCATCGGTTTGCGACTTGATGCGCGGCAGGAAGCGCTGGAACACGGCGGGGTCTTGCGTCGGGCGTCCGTCTTCGGGATCGCGCGCATGCAGATGCAGAATCGCCGCGCCTTCCTTCGCCGCCGCGAGCGCGGCTTCGGCGATCTGGTCGGGCGTGACCGGCAGATACGGCGACATCGACGGCGTATGGATCGCGCCCGTCGGTGCGCACGTGATGATGACTTTGCGTTTCGTTGCCATGTTTTCCTCTTGCTTCAAAGCGTTTCGACGTTGCCGCAGACGGAGAGCGCCTGACCCGAGACCGCGCTGCCGGCGGGCGAACTGAGATACAGCACGCTCGCGGCGATTTCCTCCTGCGTGACCATGCGGCGCAGCGAAATCTTCGCGAGATATTGCTTCTCCATCTCTTCGTAGCCGATGCCGAGCTGTTTCGCGCGCGCGGCGATCACGCCTTCCATGCGCGGACCCTTGACGATGCCCGGCTGCACCGCGTTCACGCGAATGTTGTCGGGGCCGAGCTCGATGGCGAGACTCTTCGCGAGGCCGACCACGGCCCATTTCGTCGCGGAATAAGGCGTGCGGAAGCCATAGCCGAGACGTCCCGCCACCGACGACATGAACACGATCACGCCGCCATCGGTCGCGTCTCGCAACATCGGCACCGCGTCGCGCGAGAAGTAGTACTGGCTGTTCAGATTCACGTCGATGGTCTTTTCCCAGTCGTCGGAATCGATCGCGTCGATGCCGCCCGTCGGCCCCGCGATACCCGCGTTGTTGATCAGCACGTCGAGGCCGCCGAGCTCGCGCCGCACGTCTTCGAAGACGCGCTTCACATCGTCCTTGCTCGCGACATCCGCGCGCGTGCCGGTGATCGACGGCGAAACGGTCGACACCGCGTCGATGGCTTTCGGATCGACATCGCAGACATGCACGCGCGCGCCTGTCGATACGAACGCTTTCGCGATCGCGAGACCGATGCCCGACGCGCCGCCCGTGATCAGCACACGCAGGCCTGCGCGCGGGACGAGCATTTTGGTGAAATCCATCGAGTGACTCCTTTCTGGTTATGTTTTGCGGGACGTGCGCCGTCCTCGCTCAAGCGATTAGTAATACTGATGATCGTATGAAGAGGCGCGCGTTGCGCCTTCGTCGTTCAGCTTTGCGCGTGACGCCGCATACGCGGTTCCTGCGAACGCAGACGCGCTTCGAGATCGCTCGCCGCGTCGCGAATGTCCTTCGCGATACCTTCGCGCGCGGCGGCGCCGTCGTGTTTCCACAGTGCATCGATGATCTGCCGGTGCGCCTGCATCGACACGCGCATGTGCGCCACGTCGGGCGCGACCATGTTCAGGAACGGACCGATGCGCATCCACATGTTCTGGATCGTCGCGAGCGTCATCTCGCTTGCGCCGTGCCGATAGATGCTCGTATGGAACGCGAAGTTGCAGCGCAGATAGGCGCGGGCATCGTCGGCTTCGACGTGGGCATCCATTTCGTCGAAGATGCGCTGCACGGCGGCGACGTCGTCGTTCGTCATGCGCGCCGCCGCGCGCTCCGCGACGCAGCCTTCCAGCGCGATGCGCACGTCGCGCAGTTCTTCGAGCAGGTCGAGCGTCATTGGCGGGACCATCAGGCCGCGCGACGGGCCATCGACCAGCGCGCCTTCCGCGCGCAGTCGCGTGAGCGCGGCGCGCACGGGCATCGTCGAGAGGCCGACTGCTTCGGCGACGCCGCGCAGGCTCAGCGGCTGGCCGGCGGCGAAACTGCCGCTCATGATCGCTTCGCGCAGTTGCTGATAGACCTTGGTCGCCATCGTTTCCGTGGCGATGACTTCGAGTTGCGGCATGGGTTGCGTCAGGGATCGGGGCGACACGTGCATTTCCTTGCTGATCTTTGATCTGTGATCACAGTTTGATTTCGACGTCGTTTTAAGTCAATGCGGAGCGCATCAGGGATAACCCGACATGCCTCGCGACGCATTCAAGCCGAAAGCGCGATCGTTGGGCACAATGCTTGCGAAATCCCGAACCGCGACATCCTCCCCATCCAACCCGCAATGCGACCCGCCGACCCGGACGTTTCTCCCGCCCTCGAATGCCGCCGCCTCTCGAAGAAGTACGGCAGCGGCCGCATCGTGCTCGACGCGCTCGACTTCGCGCTGGGGGCGGGCGAGTTCGTCGCGATCATGGGCGATTCGGGCGTCGGCAAATCCACGCTGCTGAATCTGATCGCGGGTCTCGATACCGCCGACAGCGGCGACGTGCTGATCGACGGCACATCGATCTCCACGCTCTCCGACGATGCCGCCACGCGCTTGCGCCGGCAAAAGCTCGGCTTTGTGTTCCAGGCGTTCCATGTTCTGCCGCATCTGACGCTCTATCAGAACGTGGCGGTCCCGCTTCTGCTGAACGGCATGCCGCCCGCACCGGCGCGGGCGATGCTCGCGGCGGTCGGCTTGGACGGACGCGGCGACGACATGCCGCGCCAGCTTTCCGGCGGCGAACTGCAACGTGTCGCGATTGCGCGGGCGCTGGTGCATCGGCCGCGCCTTTTGCTCGCCGACGAACCCACGGGCAATCTCGATCCGCAGACCGCGCACGAAGTGCTCGAATTGCTGCGCGCCGAAACGAAGGCGACGCAAGCCGCGACCGTGATGGTCACGCATTCGGAAGCGGCCGCCGCATTCGCCGATCGCATCGTGATTCTGAGCGACGGCGCATTGCACGCCGCGACGCTCGCACGATGAACGCTGTCGCCGTCACGCGCCGCGGTTTCGACATGCTCACGCGCTGGCTGCTCGGCGCGCAATGGCGCAGTCATCGGGGCCGCGCGCTGGTCGCCATGCTGACCATCGCGCTGGGCGTCGGGCTGGGATATGCGGTGCAGCTCATCAACGGCGCGGCGTTCAACGAGTTTTCCGCCGCCGCGCGCAGTCTCTCGGGGCAAGCGGATTTGCAGGTGCGCGGCGCGCAGCCTTTCATCGACGAGAACGTCTATCCGCAACTCGCGACGCATCCGGGCGTCGCGCTCGCGAGTCCGGTGCTCGAAGTCGATGTCGCCGTGCCCGGCAAGAACACGCCGCTAAAGGTGCTCGGCATCGACGTGTTCCGCGCGAAACGCATCGCGCCGGATCTGACCGGCGTGCCGAGACCGGAAGCATCGCTCGATGTGCTCGACGGCGACGCCATCTTTCTTTCGCCTGCCGCGCAGACCTGGCTCGGCGCGCACGATGGCGGGCATGTCGAGTTGCAGAGCGGCACGTCGCCGGTGACGCTGCGGGTCGCGGGCGGCATCGCGCGCACGCGTGCCGGGCAGCGCATCGCGGTGATGGACATTGCCGCCGTGCAGACGCATTTCGCGCTCGCAGGCAAGCTCTCGCGCGTCGATCTGCAGCTCGCGCGCGGCGTCGATCGCGATGCGTTCCGGCAGACGCTGCAACGCGAACTCGGCGGGCGGCTCGTCGTCACGGAAACGCAGGATATCGAAAGCCGCACCGACCGGCTTTCCCGCGCGTATCGCATCAACATGAACGTGCTGGCGCTCGTTGCGCTGTTCACCGGCGCGTTTCTCGTGTTTTCCACGCAGGCAGCGGGCGTCGTGCGCCGCCGCGCGCAATTCGCGATGCTGCGCGTGCTCGGCATGACGCGCGCGTCGCTCGTGCGGCAGATCATGCTCGAAGGCGCGCTGCTCGGCGTCGTGGGCGGCGTGCTCGGCATCGCGCTCGGCTTCACGGTCGCGGCGCTCGCGCTGCGTTTTTTCGGCAGCGATCTCGGCGGCGGATATTTCCCCGGCGTCGAGCCGCGCATCGCCTTCGAGCCGGTCGCCAGCGCGATCTTTCTCGCGCTCGGCATCGGCGTCGCGCTCGCGGGCACGCTCGTTCCCGCGCTCGAGGCGGCGCGCGCGCGTCCCGCGCCGGCGTTGAAGGCGGGCAGCGAGGAAGCCGCGCTCGCGCCGCTCGGCACGCCGTGGCCCGCGCTCGTGTGCCTCGCGGCCGGGGCCGCGCTGACGCAGGCGCCGCCGGTCTTCGATACGCCCATCGCCGGATATGTCGCCGTCGCGCTGCTGCTCGTCGGCGGCATCGCGCTGATGCCGCGTCTCACGGCGATCGTGTTTCGCCGCGCGCCGATGCCGCGCAACGCCGTCGCGGCGCTCGCGCTCGCGAGGATCGCGAATGCGCCGGGACAGGCGTCGATCGCGATGGGCGGCGTGCTGTCGAGCTTCACGCTGATCGTCGCGATGGCGATCATGGTGACGAGCTTTCGCGTGTCGGTGGAAGACTGGCTCGCGCATCTGCTGTCGGCGGATCTCTATGTGCGCATGGCGTCGAGCGGCGACACGGGCGGCTTGCGGCCCGATCAGCAGATGCAGCTCGCCGCGGCGAACGGCGTCGCGCACGCTGCGTTCACGCGGGCGTCGAAACTGACGCTCGATGCCGCGAAACCGCCCGTCGCGCTGATCGCCCGCGAACTCGACGCCGCCGATCCCGGCGCGAGCTTGCAAATGACCGGCGACGTGTTGCCGCCTTCGTCGTGGCGCGCGGACGAGACCCCGGTGTGGGCTTCGGAAGCGATGGCCGATCTGTACGGCTATCGCGTGGGCGAGCGCGTGAGCTTGCCTGTCGGCGGGGCGAACGAGCGCTTCGTCGTCGCGGGAATCTGGCGCGACTACGTGCGGCAGACGGGCGCGCTGCAAATGCGTATCGCCGATTACCGGCGGCTCACCGGCGACACGACCGCGACCGATGTCGCGATCACGTTGCGCGCGGGTTCGAGCGCGGCGCAGGTCATCGGCGCGATCAAAAAACTCCCGTTCGGCGACGCGCTCGAATTCTCGCAACCCGGCGAGATTCGCGCGCGCACGCTGACCATCTTCGATCGAAGCTTCGCCGTGACGTACTTGCTGGAGGCGGTGGCGATCGTGATCGGCCTGTTCGGCGTCGGCGCGACGTTTTCGATGCAGACGCTCGCGCGTTCGCGCGAATTCGGCATGCTGCGGCACGTCGGCGTGACGCGCGCGCAGATCCTCGCGTTGCTGGCATCCGAAGCGGGATGGCTCACGCTGCTCGGCATCGCGATGGGCTGCGTGCTCGGCTTCGCGATCAGCCTGATTCTCGTGTTCGTCGTGAATCCGCAGTCGTTTCACTGGAGCATGTCGCTGCATGTTCCGTGGACGATGATCGCGATCATCGCGTGCGTGATGCTGGCGTCGTCGTGCGCGACGGCGGTGCTGTCGGGCCGACGCGCCGTTTCCGTCGATGCGGTGCGCGCCGTGCGGGAGGACTGGTGATGCGCGTCGTGCTGCTCGCGTGGCTGTTTTCGTCGTTGGCCGCATTCGCCGATGAACCAGCATTCGCGCCCGTCGTGCCGGGACACGCGATCGAATGGCCGAAAGATACTGGGGCGCATCCGTCGTATCGCACGGAATGGTGGTACGCGACCGGCTGGCTCGAAACGCCCGATCATCGGCCGCTCGGTTTTCAGATCACGTTCTTTCGCTCGAACACGGGAAAGAAGCAGGGCGGGAGCGCGTTCGATCCGTCGCAACTGATCATCGCGCACGCGGCGTTGTCCGATCCCGCGTATGGACGGCTCGTGCACGATCAGAACGTCGCGCGGCAGGGCTTCGGCCTCGCGTATGCGAAGGACGGCAACACCGACGTCAAGCTCGACGCGTGGCGCATGACGCGCGAGGCGGATGGCCGCTATTCGGTCATCGCCGATGCCGCCGGCTTCGCGCTCCATCTCACCTTCACGCCGACGCAGCCGCCGATGATCCAGGGCGAGCAGGGCTACTCGCGCAAGGGTCCGTCGCCGGAACAGGCGAGCTACTACTACAGCGAGCCGCAGTTGCAGGTGACGGGCAGCGTGACGCGGCCATCGGCATCGGGAAAGGCGAATGCGAGCGTCGCGGTGACGGGCCGCGCGTGGCTCGATCACGAATGGTCGAGCACGCTGTTGTCATCTGATGCAGCGGGCTGGGACTGGCTCGGCGCCAACCTCGACGACGGCGCCGCGCTGATGGCCTTCAAGGTCCGCGCCCGCGACGGCCATGCGGTCTGGGCGCACGCCGCGCTGCGCGAGCCCGACGGTCGAATGCGGCAGTTCGGCCCGGGCGATGTTGAGTTCACGCCCGAGCGGCAATGGCGCTCGCCGCGCACGAACACGGTTTATCCGGTCGCGATGGACGTGCGCGTCGGCGGGATGCGCTGGCGGCTGACTCCGCTCATCGACGATCAGGAACTCGACTCGCGCGATTCGACCGGGGCGCTGTATTGGGAAGGCGCGGTGACGTTGAACGGCGATGGCGGGAATGGGCGCGGGTATCTCGAACTGACGGGGTACGCGAAGACGGTGGAAGTGGAGAAGCGCTGAGTGCGATGCCGAAATACGGTATCATTTGAGCTATCAGTAAGCATCATATGATGCCGAGGTGGTCAGAATGATACTCGTATCCCCCGAAAGAATCGCCGCAGTAATGGCGCTCAAGCCCGTCCCTCATTCCGTCGCGGAACTGGACGAGCAGATTCGTGGCGGATTGCCGAAATCCGCATTGAAGGAAGGGGTCGAACATGCGACGCGCAGCGCCGAAGAACGTCGCGCGCTGCTGGCGCGCATCGTTCCGGAGGCGACCTTCAAGCGTCGCCGCGATCGTTTGAGTCCCGATGAATCGGAGAGGACGGAGCGGCTCGCGCGCGTCGTCGCGACCGCGCAGTATGTGTGGGACGACGAGGACGATGCACGCGAATTCCTCAATGTTCCCCATCCGATGCTCGAAGGGCGCACGCCGCTCGAGGTGTCGCTCACGGAACTCGGCGCCCGGCGCGTCGAAGAGTTGATGTGGAAACTCTTCTATGGGCTGCCTGCGTGAACGCTGCAAGAAAGCAAAAAGAACAAGGCGCGGGTCAACGGAGGCTGTTCCGCATTTCCGATGGGCGCTACCCGGTCTGGAACGGCACGGGGGCCATGCTGGTCGGGGGACGCTTCAATAGTCCGGGAAAGTTCGCCATCTATGCCGCGCTGAATTTTGCGGGCGCGATGCTCGAAGTGCTGGTGCATGCACGCATCGGCAAAGTGCCGAAGACGCATGTCTGGGTCGAGGCGACCGTGCCCGACGATGTCGGCATCGAGCGCATCGAAGCCGCCGATCTGCCCCGAGGATGGGACGGCCCGGATTTGCGCATCGCACGTCGAATCGGCGATCAATGGCTGGATGAAGCGAGGTCGGCCATCCTGTTCGTGCCATCCGTCGTGGCGCGCGCGGAGTACAACGCGATCGTGAATCCGGCGCATCCGGATGCCGCCAGGTTCGACGTGTCGAAACCGCGCCCGGTGCTGTGGGATCGGCGGTTGTTCGAAGATCGTGCTTGAGAAGGCGCACCCTGAGCGGCTGACGCTTCAGGCCACGAGCCCGACCACCTCGCGCACGCCCGCCGAAACCCAGCGGCTCTTGCCCGCGCGCTTCGCCTCATAAAGCGCGTTGTCGGCGTCGCGCAGCACGCCGTCGAGCTCGTCGTGGTGATGGTCGAACATCGCAATGCCGATGCTCACGCCGATTTCGAGCGTCACGCCGCCATCGGTGAGAAACGGCTTCGACAGTTCGCGCACGATCACATCGGGCAGCGCGAGCGGATCGGCGTGCGGCGGCGTGACGATCACGAACTCGTCGCCGCCGAGCCGCGCGACCAGCGATCCTTCGCCCGACAGATGCCGCAGGCGCCGCGCGACGAGCGCGAGCAGCGTGTCGCCGACTTCGTGGCCGTGGGCATCGTTGACGGCCTTGAAGCCGTCCAGATCGAGATACAGCAGAGCGGTGCCCGCGCTGTCTCGCGCATGCCCCGCTACGCGCGAACGCACCGCCTGAAAGAGGCCCGCGCGGTTCAACAGGCCGGTCAGTTCGTCGTGGCGCGCGCGGCGATCGTTTTCCTGCTCCGCTTTCATCGTCGAGACGAGCATGCCGTTCAACCGCCATGCCGCGGCGCTCATCGCGAAGAGATAAAAGGGGATTTGCAGCAGCGTGAGCCAGAGCGTCGGTTCGCCTGCCAGCACCGCGCCGATGCAGCACGGCCCGAGCGACAGAAAGATCATCACCGCGACGAGACGCGGCGCGCCGAAATTGCGGAAGCAGATGCCGCCGACCATCGCGGCCGCGGATAGAAACGAGAGCGTCGAGGCGATCCAGTCGCCCGATAGCACGGAGACGAGCGCGCCGTAGCCGACCGTCGCGCCCCACAGCGGCGCGAGCAGCACGTAGGTGTCGGTCAGCGTGGATTTGCGCGCGCGCGCCCGACGCCGGGCGACGACGAGCACGCACAGCCGCACGAGGCACACGGCGATTTCGAGCGCGAGCCAGATGTGGAAGGCGGTCGTCGGATGCCGGCGAGCCAGCACCCACGCGACGGCGACCGTATTCAGCACGCCGCCCGCGAAAATCGGCAGCGTGCCGAACAGGCTCCCGACGAGGGCGACACGAATCGCGCGGGGAATATCGGCTCCCGCGTGCAGCAACCACGTTGCCGCACGTCCGCGCGGCAGGGTGAACACCTCAGTCTGTTGGTCCATGTTGGATTCCGGCGGCGGTCCGGCGATGGCTGAACCCTCGCGGGAAAGCCGGACCACACATCGGATAACGGTCGTTCGGATCGAAACTTTAGGCAGGCGGCCGCCGGTGAACGCGAGCGATGGAGATTGCACGCGCGATAAAAAATATTGATTCGGCGGACGTTCTTGACATTTTGTCCGCCTCGCGGACTCCCGCGCCCACACAGGGAATGCGCCGAAGTCGGGCATAAACTTACAACCTCCTGACGCGCAGGGGCTATGTTGAGAATGATTCGCGTTTACGCTAGCTTTGCGGCTCCTACGAAAGTGGAGCACGATTTATGGCTTACATGCGCGTCCAGCCGGCATCGTCGAAGCGTTCTTCGATCTCGCCGCCGCCCTCGAATCTGTCTCTCGATGCGTACTGGCATCGGCTCGATCCGGTCGCGCCCGAACCGGCGCCCGAGCGTCCGTCGGTCGAGCCGAGCCTGCTCGATATCGCCGTCGCGAACCGGCAGATGCTCGTGAACATGGCGCGCGGCGTCGTCGGTTGCGCGAGCCGCGCCGAGGACGTGGTGCACGACGTCTTCGTCAGTCTCATCGACTTGCCGCAACAGGACGCGGTGCGTCAGCCGATGGGCTACATCGCGCGCATGGTGCGCAACGCGTCGATCGACGCATGCCGCCGGCAGAGCCTCGAAAACATCTATCGCGCGGACGAGGAAGACGGCTTCGACGTGCCCTCGCAGGAACTCACGCCCGAAGCGCGCGTGCAGGCGCGCGACACGCTGCGCCGCGTCTGCGATGCGCTCGCGCAGTTGCCCGATCGCAGCCGCACCGCGTTCGAAATGGTTCGCCTCGGCGAAGAGACGCTGCAGAGCACGGCGCGCGCGCTGAACGTCTCGCAGACGCTCGTGCATTTCATGGTGCGCGACGCGCAACAGCATTGCGCCGATTGTCTCGATGCGCGCGAACGCAATGTCGCGTGTCCGGTGTTCGTCGGCGGGCGGGCGCGTCGGCGGTAAAAAAGCGCGCGCGTCGAACGTCTATTCGATGAAGGCCCATTTCGCATCAGAGAGACCCATCACCATGACGCAACAGCAAAACCAGAATCACGCAGCGGACGATCTCGTCTACACGGTCGTCATCAACGACGAAGAGCAGTACTCGATCTGGCCGACCTTCCGCGAAGTGCCGGCGGGCTGGCGCGAAGCCGGCAAGCGCGGCGCGAAGGCCGATTGCCTCGCGTACATCGAGAGCGCGTGGACCGACATGCGGCCCGCGAGCCTGCGGCGTCACATGGACGCGCTGAACGCGCAGGCGAAGTCGCGCCTCAACTGATCCGCACGCTTCGAGGATTCAGCATGACCGAACTATCCGTGACCGCGCCCGATCTGGCCGATCTGCGCATCGAGCCGGGCCTGCCGGTCGTCGTATCGCCGCGCGCGGGCGCCGACATGACGCTCGCCGACGCCGCGCCGCTGCTGCAACGAATCGTCGCCGAGTCGCTCGAACGCGCGGGCGGCGTGCGCTTCACCGGCTTTCGCGTCGAGTCGATCGAGGCGTTCCAGCGCTTCGCCGCGTCGTTCGGCGATCCGCTGATCGGCTATGAATTCGCATCGACGCCGCGCAGCCAGGTCGAAGGCGCGGTGTACACGTCGACGGAATATCCGCCGCATCGCTCGATTCCGCTGCACAACGAGCAGTCGTACACGCGCGAATGGCCGATGCGCATCTGGTTCCACTGCGCGCTCGCCGCGCGCTCGGGCGGCGCGACGCCGATCGCGGACAGCCGCGCGGTGTATCGCGCGTTGTCTCCATCGCTCGTCGAACGCTTTGCGAAGCGCGAACTGCTCTACGTGCGCAACTTCGGGCAAGGGCTCGATCTGCCGTGGCAGAACGCGTTCGGCACGGAAGATCCGCGCGAGGTCGAGCGGATCTGCGCGGCGCGCGGCATCGCCTGCGCATGGCGCGACAGCGAGGACGGCGAACGGCTGCTGCGCACGGAGGAGCGTTGTCAGGCAGTCGCGCGCCATCCGCGCACGGGCGACATGGTCTGGTTCAATCAGGCGAATCTCTTCCATCTTTCGACGCTCGACGAAGACATGCAGGAAGCGCTCGTCGATGCCGTCGGTCTGGACAACGTGCCGCGCAACGTCTTTTACGGCGACGGCGCGCCGCTCGAAGCCGATGCGCTCGCCGAAATCCGCGCTGCGCTCGACGATGAGCGCATCACGTTCCCGTGGCTCACGGGCGATCTGCTGATGCTCGACAACATGCTGAGCGCGCACGCACGCGATCCGTTCGAAGGGCCGCGCAAGGTCGTCGTCGCGATGGCGCAGAGTTATCGCGAGCCGCGATGACAGTTCGTCCGGCGCTTCGCGCGCGTTCATTGACGGTCGGTTATCGCGACGACGTCGTACTGGAGAACCTCGATATCGATATCGCCGCGGGCCGCGTCACCGCGCTGTGCGGGCCGAACGGCTGCGGCAAGAGCACGCTCTTGCGCACGCTCGCCGGATTGCAGCCCGCGCGGGCGGGCATCGTCGACGTGAACGGCAAGCCGGTCGCATCGATGCGCCGCCGCGAGCTCGCCCGCACGCTCACGATGCTCGCTCAGTTCAACCAGATTCCGGCGGGGCTTACGGTGCGGGAACTGGTCGCGTATGGCCGCTATGCGCACGGCGGCTGGATGCGCGGCTTGACCCGCGCGGACCACGCGGCGATCGATGCGGCGCTCGATGCGAGCGGACTCATCGACGACGCCGCACGCGATGTCGCCGCGCTCTCGGGCGGCGAGCGGCAGCGCGCGTGGATCGGCATGGCGCTCGCGCAGGAAGCGCCCATCGTGCTGCTCGACGAGCCGACGACGTATCTCGACATCCATCATCAACTCGACATCCTCCAGGAACTGCGACGGCTCAATCGCGAGCGCGGACTCACGATCGTCTGGGTGCTGCACGACCTGAATCAGGCGGCGGCGTTCTCCGACGAGATCGTGTTGATGCGCGCGGGACGCATCATCGCGCAAGGCTCGCCCGAGGCGATGATCGATCCGCGTCATTTGCTGGAGACCTTCGGCGTGCGCATGCTGCGCGTCACGCATCCGCAGACCGGCGCGCCGATGTGCGTGCCCGCTTACGAAGGCATCGGGCAAAGGGATATCGCTGCATGACGACGCTCGCTACCCGGCGCCGCTGGCGTCACAAGGCTTCGTTCTGGCGGCGCGTGTCGCTCGTGATCGAACTGATCGTCGGACGGAAGACCGCATGACGACGCATGTTTATGCCAACGCGTCGCCGCATCGCGTGGCTGCGCGCAATCGCGTCGGCGTGATCGCGGCTGCGTTGATCGCGACGATTCTCGCGCTCGCCGCGTGGCGTCTCGGCCCGCAATTTCGCGCGTGGCTCGGTGCGCCGCCGGGCAGCGATGCCGCGCAGCTCGCGCACGTTTTCCTCTTCGATCTGAGTGCGCCGCGCGTCGCGGCGGCGCTCGTCGCGGGCGGGTGTCTCGCGGTCGCGGGCGCGCTCTTTCAGGCGCTGACGCGCAATCCGCTCGCCGCGCCCGATCTGCTCGGCATCACCGGCGGCGCGCAACTCGGCCTGCTCGCGGCGATGATCGTGCCGCAGATCGTCGGCGCGGCGTCGGTGCCCTTGCTGTTCGTGTGCGGACTCGCGGCGGCGGGCTGCGTCGCGGCAGCGGCGGGCGGCTGGCGCGCGACACCGCTGCGGCTCGTGCTCGCGGGCAGCGTGTGCATGCTGCTCTTCTCCGCGGTCTCGACGCTCCTGCTTGCATTGTTCGAGCAGACGGTCGTCGGGGCGTCGTTGTGGGCGAGCGGCAGTCTGTACCAGCCCGGCGCGTCGGGCTTGATGTCGGCGCTTGCGTGGCTCGTGCTGCCGCTCGCCGCCTTGCCCTTCGTGATGCGTCCGCTCGATCCGCTCGCGCTCGGCGACGATGCCGCCAGAGCCGCCGGCGTGAGCGTCGATGCGACGCGCCTCTTCGCGATGACCGTCGCGGTCGGCTTCGCGAGCGTCGCGGTGGCGATCGCGGGGCCGTTGTCGTATGTCGGGCTGATCGCGCCGAATCTGCTGCGCATGATGCGCGGCGCGAAGTCGTCGAAGCTGGCGGCGCTCGTGCCGCTTTCGGCGCTCGCGGGCGGCGCGCTCGTGCTCGCCACCGACAGCGCCGTGCTCGCGCTCGATCTCGATTCGACCCTGTCGACGGGCGTCGCGATCGCGTTCGTCGGCACGCCGCTGATGCTCGCGATGATCCGCAGCGGCGCGGCGTGGTCCGGCGCGCTGCATGCGGGCCAGGCGGGTGAATCGGTGAAACGCGGCATGCGCGCGGTGCGGATGTTGTCGGCGCTGCCGTGGCCCGCGCTCGCGGCGCTGCTCGTCGTCATCGGATGCGCGGTGCTCGTCATCGGCGCATCCATCGGTCCGACGATGCTCGGCCCCGCGCGCTGGATCGATGCACTCGCGCATCGCGACGACATCGCCCGCATGCTGCTCGAACTGCGCGTGCCGCGTCTCTTGTGCGCGCTCTTCGCGGGCGCGTTGCTCGCGGCGAGCGGCGTGCTGATGCAGAGCATGGTGCGCAATCCGCTCGCTGGTCCCGAAGTGCTCGGCGTGACGCAAGGCGCGGGACTCGCGACGCTCGCCGCGCTGATGATCTGGCCGCTCGCCGGTCATCTCTTTCTCGCCGCGGCCGCGCTCGTCGGCGGCGGCGCGACGCTCGTCGTCACGCTGCTCTTCAATCGACGGCATCAATACGCGCCGCTCGCGGTGGCGTTGACGGGCATCGTCATCGGCACGCTGTGCACGACGCTCGCGCAATGGCTCATCACGCAGCAGAGCGTGCAGCCGGCGCGCTTCGTCGTGTGGCTGGTCGGCGGCACGTATGGGCGAAGCTGGGGCGAAGTCGCGACGATCCTGCCGTGGTGCGTGCTGGCGCTGCCGGTGTTCGCGCTGATCGCGCGTCCGCTCGATCTGCTCGCGCTCGGCGACGATCAGGCATCCGCGCTCGGATTGCCGATCGCGTTGCTGCGTCCGCTCGTGCTCACAGTGGCGACGTTCGCCGCGTGCGCGGCGGTCGCGGCCGTGGGACCGGTCGGCTTCATCGGTCTGATGGCGCCGCATCTCGCGACGATGCTTGGCGCGCGTTCGCACGGCACGCGGCTCTGGCTCGCGGCGTTGCTGGGCGCGCTCGTGCTGGCCGCCGCCGATCTCGCCGCGCGCACGCTGCTCGCGCCGCGCGAGATTCCGGCGGGCGTGCTGACTGCGCTGATCGGCGCGCCATACATGCTGGCGCTGCTCGTGATCGAAACGCGCCGCGACAAGGGACGAGGCCGCGCGCGATGAAGCCCGAAGCGTGCAGCTTCGCCGCGTTCGCGCCGCCCGAACTCGCGCCGTATCTGCAAAACGTGTGGCTCGGCACGCCGGATGAATGTCCCGGCGATGACGCCGTGCGCATTCCACTGACAGCGCTCGTCGATCATCGCGATGCATTGCTCGCCGCGATGATCGCGCTCTACGGCGGCGATGCCGGTCTGCACGCGCGCGCGTTGCTGTCGCAGTGGAGCAAGTACTACTTCGGACTTGCCGCGCCGGCGGGCGTGGCGGCGGCGCGGCTGCTCGGCCGTCCGCTCGACATGTCGCCCGAACGCACGCATCTCGTGCTGAAGGAAGGCATGCCCGTCGCCCTTCATTTCGATGCCGATGCATTGCGCGCGCCCGACGCCGATCCCGCGCGCCGCTATACGAGCCTCGTCGCGCATCTGGAAGGCGTGATCGGCATGATTGCGGGCATGACGAAGATCGCGCCGCGCGTGTTGTGGAGCAACGCGGGCAATCTGCTGGATTATCTGCTCGCGCATTGCCCTTCGATTCTCAGCGACGCGGACATCGATTCGACATGGCTCTTCCGCGCGACCGATGACAACCCGCTGCGCGCGCCGCTCCGTGACACGACGCCGCGTTCGCCGCTCCTGCCCAACCCGTTCCGCGCGCGCCGCGTGTGCTGCGTGCGCTATGAAATTCCCGGAGAGACGCAACTGTGCGCAAGCTGCCCGCTGCTTTTGACGATGCGCGACGACGAACTCGCGTTGCAGGACGCCATCCGCTGAAGCGCGCGGTTTCGTTTGCGGCGTGTCTGTGCATCGCGTTCGCGGGCCGTCATGCGTTCGCAGACGAAAGCAAGGCATGCGCGCCGCTCGCCGGCAATCCGACGGTCTCGCAGTTCAGCAAGACGATGACCGTGCATCCGAAGCGCATCGTCGTGCTCGAATTCATGTTCGCGGAGGACGTGGCCGCGCTCGGCATGACGCCGGTCGGCGTGGTCGATCCCGAGTACTACGACGGCTGGATCGGCTACGACAGCGCGCGCTTCAAGGGCGTGCCGACGGTCGGCACGCGGCAGGAGCCGAGCCTGGAAGCGATTGCATCGACGCAGCCGGATCTGATCATCGGCGTGGGGTACCGTCATGCGCCGATTTTCGCGGCGCTCGATCGCATTGCGCCGACGGTGCTCTTTCAGTTCAGTCCCGATGTCGAGAACGGCAACGGCGACGGCGCGCGCACGCAGCTCGAATGGACACGCAGCATCTTTCACACGATTGCGTGCATGACGGGGCGCGAGCAACAAGCCCGCGATGCCGACGCGAAACTCGATGCGGGTCTCGCGCGCGACGCGGCGCGTTTGAAAGAAGCGGGTTTGACGGGCACGCGCTTCGCGCTGTTGCAGGAACTCGGCTTGCCCGATCGATACTGGGCCTATACGGGCAACAGCACGGCGGCGGGCGTGGCGCGCGCGCTTGGCGTTCGTCTGTGGCCGGAGAAGCCGACGCGCGAGGGCACGGTGTATCTGACGTCGGCGGACTTCTTGAAGCAGCCGGATGTGGCCGTGCTGTTCGTGACGACTTCGGGTGCGGACGCGCCCGTCGATACGAAACTCGATTCGCCCGTGTGGCGCTTCGTGCCCGCGAAGAAGGAAGGGCGCGTGACGCTCGTCGAACCGAATATCTGGGGATTCGGCGGGCCGATGTCGGCGTTGAGGCTCGGGGATGTGATTACGGAGAAGTTGCTGGCGTTGCCGCGAACTGCTCCGTAGCGGGCGAAATCGGGTGAAGGCCGGTTATTCGGCGGGGTGCGGCGCGGCCTGCATATCGCGCGTATTCTTCTGAACCGCGATCGCGCCGAATAGCGTCAGCGCGAAGGACATTGCGTAGAAGCCTTTCTCGCTGAGCGCGAGCGTCGCGTTCATCAGGCCGACTACCAGAAGCAGGATGGCGAGCGAGAGCGACAGCCAGCTCAAGCCGTAGTAGATCCCGGTGACCGGAACGCCTTCCACGCGATCGCGGACGCTCTTTTGAAGCGAGACCGCCGCAAAGAGCCCATATGCCAGCACGGTGAAGTAATAGCCTTTCTCGTTGAGCTGCATGCCTGCGTTCCAGAGGCCGGCGAGATAGGCGCAAAAGCCGGCGAGCAATGCGCCCCACGATGCGGATACGAAAGCGAATGAAGGCTGTTGAGAAGAGTTGCGGGCCATTTTGTTTTCCTTATCGATAGAGATATTGAAGCGCTCAGCTTGCGTGCATCGCGAACGAGGGTTCGCACTCTATCAAAGAAAAATTTCGAGATACATGGGGCGGCTGCGTGTCTCGCCTGCAAAAAACGGGGCTCCGCGCCCCGTTCCTTCACCCCATCGTCCCATTCGCGGCCACATCCATCACCGCCGACCTCACCCCACTGCGCGTCTCATTCACCACCATCCCGTTCTCCAGCTTCAGCACCCGATCCGCGAGCGAAAAATACCGGTCGTCATGCGTGACAACGATCACCGTCTTCCCACGCGCGCGCAACTCGGGCAACAACTGCTCGTAGAACACCGCCTTGAACGCCGGGTCCTGATCCGCGGCCCATTCATCGAAAAGATAAAGCGGCCGGTCTTCCAGATACGCGACCACCAGCGCGAGCCGCTTGCGCTGACCGGTCGAAAGCGAACGCGTGGAGAACGCGCCATCGATCACCTTCACCTTGTGATCCAGCGCGAGCCGCGCGACAAGCGCATTCGCGCGCGCATCGGCGGCGGCGCGCGATGCATCGTTGGGATCGACGATGCCGAGCAGCGCATCGAAAAGATGGAAGTCGTTGAACACGGCCGTGAAGCGCTCGCGATACGCGGCGCGGCTATCGGCATCGACCGCCTTGCCATCGACTTCGATCACGCCCGACTCCGGTTCATAAAGCCCCGTCAGCACTTTCGCGAGCGTGGTCTTGCCGCTGCCGTTCCCGCCGACGATGAACACGAGCTCGCCCGGCCTGAACGTCAGATTGACGGGACCGATGCGGAACATGCGCTCGTCGCGCTCATGAAAATACGAGTGCGTGACGCCGCGCATCGTGAGCGTTTTGAAGCTCGCATCGTGCGTCGATGAAACCGGCGACGCCTGCACGCGCAGACTGCCGAACTCCGCCATCACCTTCTCGATGCGCGCGAGCGAAACACGCGCCGCGTTCAGCGTGGGAATGTTGTTGAGCAGACCATCGAGCGGCACGAGCATGAAGAGAAACACGACGACATAGCCCGCCGTCGAGCCTGCATCGGCGCGCACGCCGAGCGTCGGCCAGAACGCCGCCGCGCCGAGAAAGCCGTAGAACAGAAAGATGATCCAGCCCACGCCGACCGCATACGCGCTGAACGCACGCCGGCGATGATCGCGCACTTCGCCGATCGCCGCGCCCAGTTGCCCGTCGACGAACTGTTGCGAGCGCGTGCGATGCAGCTTCAGTTCCTTCGCTCCCGCGAATAACGCGCCGAGATAGCCGAACAGTTTGTCCTGCGATTGCCCCGCGGCTTCGAGCGATGCGATCGCGCGCTTGTCGCCGAGGTGATAGCCGAGCGATCCCGTGACGATGGCCGCGAGCGCGAGCAGGCACACCGGCCACGACAGCCACGCGAGATAGCCGAGGCAGCCGAACACGATCGACCCGTGCATGACGATGTTCGGCAACGCGAAGAAGAGCATCGATACGTTGGTGGCATCGTCGGTCAATACGGATTGCACGGGCGCCGCGCCGATGCGCTCGACATCGCGCAACTCCGCCGCCGCCACGCGTCGCGCGACGTGTTCGCGCAACTGCGCCATCGTGTCCTGCGAAAGCCTAGCGAACAGCACGCCCGATATCACGCGCGTGAAGAGCGCGATCACCGCGCATAACGCAAAGCGCCATGCGAGCGCGCCATCGGCGGAAGAGGGCGTCGACAGCGCGCGATTGAGCGTCGCGACGAGCATCACGCTCGCGATGCCGTTCATCACACAGGCGACGAGCGCGGTCGCGAACGCGCCGCGCGAGCGCCTGAGCAACGCAAGGATCAGGCGCGCCGCGGGCTTCTGCGTGGCGGAGGAATCTAAAGGCTCGTTGATGGCAGTCATTGGCAAGGCGTCACTGAAGTCGGGAAAGCGGTGCTGAAGGCACCTCTACATAGAGACGTTTCAGCGCGGCGAATCTTTAGCACCAGAAAAGCGGTAAATATTTTTTCGCGCGAATCGTCATCCCGAGTGAAGCCGCACTTTCAGCGGCCCACCGTTCATGCCGCAGCTTTTTCCGATGCGGCCAGAACCGAAGGAATTCATGCCGATGACGAGTTTCCCGACCGCGCTGCATCTTCGTATCAAGAACCTTGCGCGCCTTCAACCCGATGCGCCCGCGCTCGCTTTCAACGCCCAAGACGACGCGCGTCTCTCACGCGGCGAACTCGACGCTCGCGCGTCCCGGCTCGCGGCGCGACTGCGCGCGGCAGGCGTCGGCGTGGAAGTGCGCGTCGGCGTGTGCGTCGAGCGTTCGTGCGAATTGTTCGTCGCGCTGCTTGCCGTGCTGAAGGCGGGCGGCGTGTTCGTGCCGCTCGATCCGCATCATCCCGCTGCGCGCCTCGACTGGATCGCGAAGGATGCGGGCCTTGCGCACGGCATCGTCGATGCCACCGCCGACGATGCGATGCGCGCACGTTTCGCGCAATGTTTCGATGTCCATCACGATCACGCCGATGCGCCCGCGCTCGATGAAGACACGCCCGTGCATCCGCGCGCCGCCGCATACATGATCTACACGTCGGGATCGACGGGCTTGCCCAAGGCCGTCGTCGTCGAACATGGTCCGCTCGCCGCGCATTGCGACGCGCTCGCGACAGCGCTCTGCATCGGCGAGGGCGATAGTCTGCTGCATTTCGCGTCGGTCAATTTCGATGCCGCGCACGAGTGCTGGCTTGCGCCGCTCGCGGTGGGCGCGCGCATCGTCATTACCCCGCCGCCGCCGTTCGCGCCTGAAGCGGCGCATGCGTTGATCGAGCGCGAAGGCGTGAACGTCGCGGCGTTTCCGCCGGCTTACCTGCGCGAATTCGCGGCGCTTGCCGAGCGCAAGGGCGTGCCCGCGACGTTGCGCGTGCTCGCGTTCGGCGGCGAGGCGCTGTCGCGCGAAGCGTTCGCACGCGTGCGGCGCGTGTTCGCGGCGCAGCGTCTCATCAACGGTTATGGGCCGACAGAAGCCGTCATTTCGCCGATGCTGTGGCCCGTCGAGCCGCACGTCACGCCCGATCTGAGCGATGCCGATGCCTACGCGTCGCTGCCCATCGGACGCGTGATCGGTCCGCGTGTCGCGCGCATCGACGATGGCGAGCTGCTGCTCGGCGGCGTGTGCATCGCGCGCGGTTATCACGGACGCGCGGCGCTGACGGCCGAGCGCTTCGTGCCGGATGCTTCGGGCGAGCCGGGCGCGCGCATCTATCGCACGGGCGATCTCGCGCGCGAACGCCCCGATGGCGCCTTTGACTATCTCGGGCGCATCGACGATCAGGTGCAGATTCGCGGCGTGCGCGTCGAGCCTGCGGAAATCGCGGCGTGTTTGCGCGCGCATCCATCGATTCGCGATGCCGCCGTGCTTGCCGAATCGACGATTGGCCGCACGCAACTAACCGCCTGTCTCGTCGTCGCACATGAAGCTGCGAGCGATGCCGCGTTGAAGACGTATCTCGCGGAACACTTGCCCGCAGCGTGGCAGCCGCATCGCTATGTGCGGCTCGCGCGCCTGCCTTATACGTTGAACGGCAAGCTCGATCGCGATGCGTTGAACACTCAGATTGCGTCAGCGTCGGCCGTGCGTGGCGCGGAGTACATCGAACCCGCGACCGATACCGAACAACGTCTCGCGCAAACCTGGCAACGCATTCTCGACGATGCCGCGCCCATCGGCCGCGCGGATCGCTTCTTCGAACGTGGCGGCGATTCGCTCGCGGCGATGCAGTTGCAGGCGGCGATTCGCATCGACTGGCGCGTGAACCTGCGTCTCGACGCGATCTTCGACGATCCATCGCTGGAAGCACTCGCCGCGCTGATCGACACAAGCGACGCGGAGACAAGCGATACGGTCATCGTGAGAAGCGCGGCACCGACGAACGTGCGTCACATCGATCGGCCGGCATCGTTCGCGCAGCAACGCTTCTGGGTGCTGGCGCAAACGCGCGATGCGGGTTCGGCGTATCACATCGCGTGCCATTGGGATATCAGCGGCAAGCTCGATGCGAACGCCTTGCAGCGCGCACTCGATCATGTGATCGAGCGTCACGAGGCATGGCGCACGACGCTCGTCGAGAACGACGACGGCATCGTCATGCAGCGCGTTCACGCGTCGTTGCCGGTGACGATCGCGCGCGTGAACGCCGATGCAATCGATGATGCACAAGCGCTTGCGCAACGTCACGCGAGCGAAGCGTTCGATCTGTCGAATGGTCCGCTGTTGCGCGCGACGCTCGTAACGTTCGGCGATGAATCGCATCGCCTGATGTTGACCGCGCATCATGCAATCACCGATGGCTACAGCTCGCGCATCGTCTTCGAAGAACTCGCGCACGCATATGGCGCTTACGTGCAAGGCAAAGCGCCGTCGCTGCCCGCGCTGCCGATTCAATACGCGGACTACGTGCAATGGCAGCGCGATCTGGTCGAAGGCGCGGAGGGCGAGCGTCAACTCGGCTTCTGGCGCAAGGCGCTCGATGCGGCGCCCGAGCCGCTCGCACTGCCATACGACCGCTCGCGTCCCGCCGAACGCGATCATCGTGGCGGACGTGTGTCGTTGCGTTTGTCCGTCGAGACATCGAACGCGTTGCGTAAGCTCGCGCGCCACAGGCACGCGTCGCCGTTCGTCGTGCTGCTGTCGGCGTTCGATGCATGGCTTCATCGGCTGACCGGCGCAAACGATTTCGTTGTCGCGACGCCGGTCGCGCATCGGCAGCGGCCCGAGACTGCATCGCTCATCGGGCTGTGTCTGAATACGCTGGCCTTGCGCGCGCGCGTCGATTCCCGTCAATCGTTTTCCCGTCTGCTCGACGATGTGCGCGCACATGCGCTCGATGCATTCGCGCATCAGGACGTGCCGTTCGATCGCGTGCTCGATGCAGTGAAGCCGCCCGTCGCGCGTGGCGAAGAATGGCTGCGCGTGAAATTCGCCCAGCAGTTCGATGCCGAATTGAAGGCGGCGCTACCGAACGCAACGGCAATCGCCACGCCCGGTCCCGATCTCGCGGCGCGCTTCGATTTCGCGCTCGATTTCACCGACGATGCGCGCGGCATCGAACTCGTCGCGGCTCATGCGCGTGATTGCATCGATGACGCCACCGCGCACGCATGGCTCGCGAGCTTCGCGACGCTCGTCGCGGATGCGGTGCGCGATCCTTCGCGTGCGATCGCATCGCTCGATTGCACGACGCAACGCGAATCGCAACGCGGCCGCGCGCTGACGTTCGCCGCCGACGATATCCTCGCGCTGATCGCACGGCATGCGGGCGCGACGCCGCATCGCATCGCGCTCGCCGATGCGCACACGCAAATCAGCTACGCCGAACTCGACGACGCATCGAACCGCGTCGCGCTCGCGTTGCGTCAGGAGGGCGCGCAGGCCGAGCGCGCAGTGGTGGTGTGCATCGAACGTTCGGTGCGCTTCGTCGTCGCGCTGATCGGCGCGATGAAGTCGGGTGCATACGCGGTGCCGCTCGATTCGTCGATGCCGCAGGCACGCCTCGATGGCGCGATCGAAGCGTGCGGCGCGCGACTCGCGCTCGTCGCGACGAACGACGACAACGCGCCGCCTGCGCTCGGCAACGCGCAGTTGCTCGATGTCGATACGCTCGCGCACGATGCATCGCTCGCGAATGCCGCCGTGCAGCGCGTGCAACCCGCGCCGGAACAAACCGCCTACGTCATCTTCACATCGGGTTCGACGGGCACGCCGAAGGGCGTCGCCGTATCGCATCGCGCGCTTGCGGACTACGTGCAAGGCATGCTCGATGAACTCGCGTTCGCGCCGGGCGCGTCGATGGCGATGGTCTCGACCGTCGCTGCCGATCTCGGTCACACGACGCTCTTCGGCGCGCTGTGCTCGGGGCGCACGCTGCATCTGCTGCCCGCTCGATGCGCATTCGATCCGGACCGTTTCGCCGCCGAGATGCGCGCGCGCGATGTGGGCGTGTTGAAGATCGTGCCGAGTCATCTGCACGCGCTCCTGGAAGCTCAGCATCCCGCCGACGTATTGCCTTCGCATGCGCTCGTGACGGGTGGCGAGTCCTTGCCGTGGGCGCTCGTCGATCGTGTCAGGGCGCTGAAGCCTTCGTGCCGCGTGATCAATCACTATGGTCCGACCGAAGCGACGGTCGGCGCAATCGCGTGCGAGGCATCCGCATTCGCCGACGATGAACGCAACGCGCAGGGCGCGCCGCTCGGCCGTCCGTTGCCGAACGCGTGCGCCTATGTCTTCGACGCATCGGGCGCGTGCGTGCCGCCGGGCGGTATCGGCGAGTTGTATCTCGGCGGCCCGGGCGTCGCGCGCGGCTATCTCGGACGTGCGGCCGCCACGGCCGAGCGCTTCGTGCCGCATCCGTTTGCGCATGGCGAGCGGCTTTATCGCACGGGTGATCGTGCGCGCCTGCTCGCAGATCGACGCATCGCGTTCCTCGGGCGGATCGACGATCAGGTCAAGATTCGCGGCTATCGTGTCGAGCCGGGCGAGGTCAGCGCGGCGTTGCGCGCGATCGAAGGCGTGACTCAGGCCGAGACCTTGCCGATCGATCGCGATGGCCGTCTGCAACTCGCATCGTTCGTGAGCGGCACGGTGCGAAGCGAAGCCATGCTGCGCGATGCGCTCGCCGCACGCTTGCCCGAATACATGGTGCCCGCGACGATCGTCGTGTTCGACGCGCTGCCCGTGACGGCCAACGGCAAGATCGACCGCGCCGCACTGCGCGATATCGCGATGAAGCCGGTCGAAGCCGCCGCAACGAGCGACGCACCGCAAGGCGAAGTCGAAGAAACGATCGCATCGGTGTGGAAGGACGTGTTGAAGGCGAAGCACATCGGCCGCGACGATAACTTCTTCGAGCTTGGCGGCGATTCGATTCTCGTGCTGCAAATCATCGCGCGCCTGCGCAAACGCGGCCTTCGCGCGACGCCGAAGCAGATCTTCGACAACGCGACGGTCGCGCAACTTGCGCGCGTTGCCAAGCCGATCGAGACGGCCGAAGCGAAAGCGCCCGTCGCCGCAACGAAGCAAGCGGATGAAAACGCAACGCTCACGCCCGCGCAATTGCGCTTCTTCGCGCTGGATATTGCGCAACGCGGCCACTGGAATCAGTCGATCGAATTCGATGCGCACGCATCGTTCGATCTCGATGCCTTCGCGCGCGCCTTCGATGCGCTGCTGACGCATCACGAGATTTTCCGGCAACGCTTCGAGCACGACGCCGCGACGAACGCATGGCGCATCGTGCAGGCTTCGAAGGCGTTCGACACGTTGCCGCTCGCCGCTGTCACCGCATACGACGAAGCCGATGCGCTCGCGCAGTTCGATGCGATCCAGCGTACGCTCGACATTTCACGCGGCCCGCTCGCGTGCGCGCTCGCCGCATCGCTGCCCGACGGACGCACGAAGCTGTACCTCGCGATTCATCATCTGATCGTCGATGGCGTGTCGTGGCGCATCCTGCTCGATGATCTGCTCAATGCTTATCGCGCGGCCGCAACGCGCGGCATCGCGAGCCTCACGCGCACCGGCGCAACGGCGTCGCAATGGGCGGCGCGGCTTGCGAAGGCGGCACGCGATTCGCAATCGCCGTTCGCCGGAGAAGCGCAATACTGGACGACGCAACTCGCGACAGGCGATGAGCTGCATCTCGATCACCCGCAAGCGAAGGCGACGAACGCCGATGCCGCCGTCATCGAACAGACACTCGATGTCACGCTCACGCGCGCCGTGCTCGCCGAAGCGAACGCCGCTTATCGCACGCAGACGGTTGAGCTGCTGATCGCCGCGCTCGCACATGCGATCGGCAAGACGTGCCGTATCGAGCTGGAAGGACATGGCCGCGAAGCGCTCTTCGACGACATCGACGCAAGCCGCACGCTCGGCTGGCTGACGAGTCACTATCCGGTGTCGGTGCCGGTGGAAGCATCGCCGGTCGCCACGCTCGCCGCCGCGAAGGACATGTTGCGCGCGGTGCCGCACAAAGGTCTCGGCTTCGGCGTGCTGCGCCATTACGGCGACGCAGCGACGCGCGCATCGCTCGAAGCATTGCCGCGCCCGCGCGTGACCTTCAACTATCTCGGCCAGTTCGAAGCACAGAACGCGCGGGACACCGCGTTCACGCCGCGTTTTGGCGGCGCGGGTTGTGAGCGCGATCCTTCGGGCCCGCTCGGCAATGCACTCGCGATTCATGCTTACGTGGACGACAGCGACGAACGCACGCTCAAACTGCACTGGGTCTACGGTTCGACGCAACTGGAGCGCGCGACGATCGAAGCGCTCGCGCAACGGTTCGAAAGCGCGCTTGCCGAAATCGTGAGCGCGTGCGCGGAACGCATCGCGATCAAAGGCGCAGGCGCGACGCCGGGCGATTTCCCGCTCGCACGCGATGGTGGCCTGACGCAAGCGGCGCTCGAACGTCTGCCGGTCGATCTGCGCGGCGTGACCGACATCTATCCGTTGTCGCCGATGCAGCAGGGCATCCTGTTTCATTCGCTGTTCGCGCCGGAACAATCGACGTATGTGAACCAGCTCGCGGCGACGTTGATCGCGCCCGACGTCGAGCGCTTGCGCGCCGCGTTCGAAGCGGCCGTGCCGCGTCACGATATCCTGCGCACCGGCTTCACGCCCGACGAAGCCGCGCCGATGCAGATCGTGCATCGCCAGGCGCGCATGCCGTTCGACGTGCTCGACTGGCGCGATCGAAGCGATGCGCTTGCCTCGTTCGAAACGTGGCTCGCGGACGACCGCGCACGCGGCTTCGATCTCGCGGTGCCGCCTTTGATGCGCGTCACGCTGATTCGACTTTCGGATGAAGAATGGCGCATCGTGTGGACGCGTCATCATCTGCTGCTCGATGGCTGGAGCACGGCGCGCATGTTCGCGGACGTGTTGCGCGATTACATCGAGCCGCCTCGCGCGCAGCCTTTCGCCGCGCATTCCATGAAGACGCGCTATCGCGACTTCATCGCATGGCTCGCCGCACGCGACGCGCAGGCCGACGAGGCATTCTGGCTCGAACGTCTCGCACGTCTCGACGAATCGACGCTTATCGCGCAACGCGAGGCGAGCGATCGACCTTCGCTCGACGATCACCGTACGTGGCGCGCGACGCTCGATGCCGCGACGACCGCACGCCTCATCGATACCGCGCGCCGTCTGCGCGTGACACTCAACACGCTCGTGCAGGGCGCGTGGGCGCTCGCGTTGCAGCGCATGACGCATCGGACGAGCGTCGCGTTCGGCTCGACGGTGGCGGGCCGCCCCGACACGCTCGCCGATATCGACGACGTGCTGGGCCTCTTCATCAACACGCTGCCGGTGATCACCGCGCCGCTGCCGCAGCGTGCCGCGTCCGCGTGGCTTCGAGAATTGCAGGCGGACAACGCCGCGGCCAACGAACATGCCCATACGCCGCTCGCGGAGATTCAACGCTGGGCGGGTCAGGGCGGCGGTGCGCTGTTCGACACGCTCGTCGTCTTCGAAAACTATCCCGTCGATGAAGCATGGGCCGGCCGCGATGAACGCGCGCTCGCGATGCGCGATCTGCGCAATATCGAAGCGACGGACTTCGCCCTGACGCTCGTGGTGGAGGCGGGCGAGTCCATCGTCATCGCTTACGGGTATGACGCGGCGCGTCTCGATGAATCGCGCGTGGCGGCGCTGCATCGCGCGATGTCCGCCTGTCTCGATGCATTTGCCGCGAACGCCGATGCGCCGCTGGGCGCGATCTCGCTTGCCGAAGACGCCGCGCGTTTCAATGCAACGGCCCGCGATTGGAACGATGTTGAACGTGCGCCGCTGCATCGGCAGTTCGAGCGCATGGCCAAGGCTGCGCCGGATGCCATCGCGCTTGAAATGAACGCTGGCGATGGCGCTTCGAAGCATATGACGTATGCCGAGTTGAACGAGCGCGCGGAGCGCGTCGCTGCCGCGCTCGTGAGCGTGGGCGTCGCGCCGGACACGGCGGTCGCGCTGTGCGTCGAGCGTTCGTTCGAAATGGTCGTCGCGCTGATCGGCGTGTTGAAGGCGGGCGCGGCCTATCTGCCGATCGATCCGGATTATCCGGCCGAGCGCATCGCGTACTTGCTCGACGATGCGAAGCCCTCCGTCGTGCTGACGCAAACGCATTTGCGTGAACGTGTCGAGGCCGTTGCCTCCGATGCGCGCGTCTTCGATATCGCCACGCTCATGCAGAACGACGCGACGCTCGCAACGCCCATCGAAGTCAGCGATGCGCAACTCGCGTACCTCATCTACACATCCGGCTCGACGGGCAAGCCCAAAGGCGCGGGCAACACGCACGGCGCGCTGGCGAATCGCATCGCGTGGATGCAGGACGCGTATCGCCTGACGCGCGACGACGTCGTGCTGCACAAGACGCCATTCGGCTTCGACGTGTCCGTTTGGGAATTCGTGTGGCCGCTCGCGACGGGCGCGAAGCTCGCCATTGCTGCGCCCGGCGATCATCGCGATCCGGCGCGGCTCGTCGCGGCCATCGAAGCGCATCGCGTGAGCACGCTGCACTTCGTGCCGTCGATGCTCGCGGCGTTCGTCGCGCATATCGACGAGTTCGGCGACGCGCATCGCTGCGCGAGCATCGAGCGAATCGTCGCAAGCGGCGAAGCGCTCGCGCCGGAACTCGTCGCGCGCGTCGCCAGGCTGCTGCCGAACGCGCGGCTCTACAACCTCTATGGTCCGACCGAAGCCGCCATCGATGTATCGCACTGGACATGCGGTGCGCGCGATATCGAATCGGCTTCCGTGCCGATCGGTCATCCGATCGCGAATCTGCAACTGCATGTGCTCGATGCGGCGCTGCATCCGGTGCCTTCCGGCGGCATCGGTGAACTGTATCTCGGCGGCGCGGGTCTCGCGCGCGGTTATCTCGGGCGTGCATCGCTGAGCGCCGAACGCTTCGTGCCCGATCCGTTCATCGCGGGCGCGCGTCTTTATCGCACGGGCGATCTCGCGCGTCGTCGCGACGATGGTGCGCTCGACTATCTCGGCCGCATCGATACGCAGGTGAAGCTGCGAGGGCAGCGCATCGAGCTGGGCGAGATCGAGGCGCTGCTGCGCGTCGAGCCGAATGTGCGCGATGCCGTCGTGATCGTGCGCGACGAGCAGTTGATCGGCTACATCGCATGCGCCGCGCCCGATGCGTTCGATGAATCCGCCGTGCTCGATTCGTTGCGTTCGCAACTGCCCGCCTACATGGTGCCGTCGCACGTGATCGCGCTCGACGTGCTGCCGGTGACACCCAATGGCAAGTGCGACCGCAACGCGCTGCCCGCGCCGATACGCACGCAAGGAAGTATCGAAGCACCGCAGACACCGACCGAACGCGAACTCGCCGCGATCTGGCAGCGCGTGCTGCATCTCGAAGCCATCGGCCGCGATGACGATTTCTTCGCGCTCGGCGGCCATTCGCTGCTCGCGACACAGGCCAACGCGCAGGCCAACCTGCACTGGTCACTGACATTGCCGCTGCGCACGCTCTTCGATGAGCGGACGCTTGCGCGCTGCGCCGTCGCGATCGATGCCGCGCTCACGCAACGCGATGCAACGGGCGGCGCACATGACGCGGCGAGCGCCATCGACGCACTGCTCGGCGAACTGGAGACGCAATGAGAACCGCAAGAAAAAGAGGAAACGCATGACGCAGGCCAAACCCGATCTGCTCTCGCTCGCGACGCGCTTCGCGCAGTTGCCCGATGCGCAGCGCAAGGTGTTCGTCGCGCGGCTCGCCGACGCGGGCATCGACTTTCGCATGCTGCCGATTCCGCCGCGCGCAAGAAGCGAGGCCTGTGACGAACCGGTGGCGGCCGTGCCCGCATCGTTTGCGCAGGCGCGTCTGTGGCTGCACGCGCGCATGATCGACGAGCCGGCTGCGTATCACATCACCGAGCGCATGCAACTCGACGGCGCGCTCGATGCGAACGCGCTGCGCCTGTCGTGCGATGCGTTGATCGCGCGTCATGAAGCGCTGCGCACGACCTTCTCGGAAGGCGCGGACGGCGTGCTGCAAACCGTGCATGCACCGATGCGCTGTCCGTGGCAATCGGTGGATCTCACGCATGTTCCCGTCGCGGAGCGTGAGACGCGTGCCGCCGCGCTCGCACTCGCCGACGAATCGCGCGCCTTCGATCTCGCGCATGCGCCACTCTTGCGCGCGCATCTGATCAGGCTCGATACAAACACGCACTGGCTTTCGCTGACGACGCATCACATCGTGTCGGATGGCTGGTCCGCCGATATCGCGCTGGCCGAACTCGCATCGTTCTATCGCGCGTATGCACGAGGCGAAGCGGTGTCCGTCGCGCCATTGCCGATTCAATACGCGGATTACGCGCTCTGGCAGCGTCGCTGGCTCGATGCGGGCGAGCGCGAACGGCAACTCGATTTCTGGCGCGCTCGGCTCGATCCTTCGCGCGACGTGCTCATGTTGCCGGGCGTGGCGGCGCGTCCCGGCGAACGCAGCGCGCGCGGCGCGCGTCATGTGTTCACGCTCGATGCAGCGCTCGCCGCTCGTCTGCGCGCCTTTGCCAACGAACGCCGCGCGACGCCTTTTGCCGTGCTGCTCGCCGCACTCGATGCGCTCTTCGCGCGCGCATCGGGCGAAGCGCATATCCAGATCGGCGTGCCCGCCGCGAATCGCGAGCGCGCGGAAATGGCGGGTCTGATCGGCTTCTTCGTCAACACGTTGACGCTCGCGGCGCGCGTCGATGTAACGCAGCCGTTTTCGACACTCGTCGATGCCGCGCAAGGCGCGCTCGTCGATGCGCAATCGCATCAGGACGTGCCGTTCGAGCAAGTGGTCGAAGCGCTCGGCGTCGTGCGCAGCGCGAGTCATCATCCGCTATTTCAGGTCATGGCGGCCTATGGTGCGCGTCGTTCACTGCCTTTATTCGCCGATGTGCGCCCAACCGAATTACCTTCCGGCACGCCGTTCGCGAAGTTCGATCTGACCGCGAACTTCGAGGAACGCGCGGACGGCTCGCTCGATGCCGCGTTCATCTACGCGCTCGATCTCTTCGATGCCGATGCGATCGAGCGTCTTGCGCGCCGCTTCGTCGAACTGTTGCGCAACGCGCTCGATGCGCCGCACACGCTCGTCGGCGATCTGCAATGGCTGCCGCAGGACGAGCGCGCGCAGCTCGAGGCATGGAATCGCAATGCGCCTGAACGCGCGCCGGAATTCATCTCCGTGCACGAACACATCGCCCGTCATGCGCGCGCTCGGCCAAATGCGCGCGGCGTCGCGGATATGGAGCGAGCCTTCACGCGCGGCGAAGTCGATGCGCGCGCGACGCGTATCGCGCAACGTCTCATCGATGCGGGCGTGCGTCCGGAGATGCGCGTGGGCGTCGCGCTGGGCCGTTCGGTCGATCTGCTCGTGGGCCTGATCGCGGCGCTGAAGTCGGGCGGTGCATTCGTGCCGCTCGATCCGAGCCATCCGCGCGAACGTCTCGCACAGATTCTCGACGATGCGCGCATCGATCACATCGTCACCGAACGCGCGAGCCTCGATGCGCTGCCCGTGCCCGCGAACGCGCGCATCCTGCTGCTCGACGATGAAAGCCTCTACGCCGGCGATCACACATCGCGCGTCGCGTTGGCCGAAGTCGCGGCGGAACAGGCGGCCTACGCGATCTACACATCGGGATCGACCGGCAAGCCGAAGGGCGTGATCGTCGATCACGGTTCGTTCGCGCGTCATTGCGTGGCCATCGCCGAACGTTATGGCGCGACCGAGCGCGACACGTTCATGCTGTTCCAGTCGGTTAATTTCGATGGTGCGCACGAAGGCTGGTTCTCGCAGTACATCTCGGGCGCGGCGGTCGCGATCACCGCCGACACGCTCTGGCCGCCCGCGCTGACATGCAAGCTCATGCGCCAAGAAGGCGTGACGATGACCTACGTGCCGCCGGGCTGCGCGACGCAACTCGCGGAATGGGCGCTCGTGCACGGCGCGCCGCCCACGTTGAAGTCGATCACGGTCGGCGGCGAAGCGACGTCGCGCGAAGCCTTCGCGTTGATGCGCCGCGCGTTCCCGAACGCGCGCATCGTCAATGGCTACGGTCCGACTGAAACTGTCATCACGCCGATGCTGTGGATGTTCAATCCCGGCGACGATCCCGCGAAGCTCGCGTATTGCGCGTATCTGCCGATCGGCACGCTCGTCGGCGCGCGTACCGCGCATGTGCTCGATGAGCGTTTGAATCCGCTGCCCGTCGGCGTGATCGGTGAGCTTTATCTCGGCGGCGAAGGCGTCGGCGTCGCGCGCGGTTATCTCGACCGTCCCGCGCTGACCGCCGAGCGTTTCGTGCCCGATCCGTATGGCGAGCCGGGCGCGCGTCTGTATCGCACGGGCGATCTCGTGCGACGCCGCGCCGATGGCGTGTTCGACTTCATCGGTCGCGTTGATCATCAGGTGAAGCTGCGCGGCTTGCGTATCGAGCTTGGTGAAATCGAAGCGCAACTCGCCGCGCATGACGATGTGCGCGAAGCATGCGCCGTGGTGCGCGGCAAGGGCGCGCGAGCGGCGCTCGTCGCGTATGTCGAACTGAAGGCCGATGCGCGCGAACGTGCCGCGCTCGGCCGTGCCGCCGATGCCACCGAACTCGATGCGCATCTGCGCCGCACGTTGCCCGATTACATGGTGCCGGCGCATATCGTCGTGCTCGATGCATTGCCGCGCAACGCGAACAGCAAGGTCGATCGCGCGATGTTGCCGGAGCCGCCGAAGAAGGAGCGCCGCTACGAAGCGCCTGCCGCGGGCACCGAAGCCGCGCTCGCGAAAATCTGGCGCGAGGTGCTGAACGTCGAGCGCGTCGGACGCGCCGATCATTTCTTCGAACTCGGCGGGCATTCGCTCGCGGCCGTGCGCGTGGTCACGCGCATCGCGGAGATGCTCGGACGCGATGTGCCGGTGCGCGCATTGTTCGAAACGCCGGTGTTGTCGCAATACGCGAAACGCGTGCAGCAGGCGAGCGCATGCGAAGGCGCATCGGATACGGTGCAAGACACCTTCGAGCCCGACGAGAACGGCATATGGCCGCTGTCCGCCGCGCAACTCGGCCTCTGGTTCCTGTGGCGGGCGCAGCCGCAAAGCGCCGCGTACAACATTCCGGTCGCGGTGCGCCTGCGCGGTCCGCTCGATGCCGACGCGTTGCGCGAAGCGCTTGCGCAAGCCGCCGCGCGTCATCCGGCCTTGCGCACGCAACTGGTCGAGCGCGAGGGCGCAGCGCCAAGTCAACGCATCGCGCCGATGTGGCGTTTCGAGTTGCCGGTGATCGATGTCGCGGGCCGCATCGATGAAGCGAAGCGCATCACCGATGAAGACGCGCTCACGCCCTTCGATCTCGCGCACGCGAAGCGTCTATGGCGCGCGCGTCTGCTGCGCCTGGCCGACGACGACCACGTGCTGTCGCTCGTCGTGCATCACATCGTGTCGGATGGCACGTCGATCGATCTTTGGCTCGACGATATCCGCGCGACGTATGTAGCCTTGCAGAAGGGCGCGTCGGTGGCGGAACGTGTATCGAATGCGCTGGTGCTGCCGTCGTCAGCGACGGGCGCGCGTCTCGCGTTCTGGCGCGACGCGCTAAAGGCACTGCCCGCGATCGCATTGCCCGCGCCGGCATCGGGCCGCGTGGAAGACCCGCAATGGCTCGCAAGCCGCATCGCGTTCGATCTCGACGATGCGCTCGTCGAAGGCAGCCGCGCGCTCGCGATGGAATGCCACGCCACGCTGCCGATGCTGCTGCATGCGGCGCTCAACGCGGCATTGCATCGTCTGACGGGCGCGCTCGATCAGCCGATCGGCGTGCTTGCATCGACACGCGAATCGACGGGCGATGCCGCACGCGATGCGCTCGGGCTCTTCATCAACGCGGTCGTCGTGCGCACGCGCATGTCGAAGAACGATACGCCCGCGACCTTGCTCGCCACCGTGCGCGACGCGGCGCTCGCCGCCTATGCACACGCCGATGCGCCGTTCGCCGATGTCGTGTCTGCGCTGAATGCAGAGCGGCCCGGCGCGGCCAATCCGCTCTTCCAGGTGATGTTCAACTACCTTCGCCCGGCCGCGATGGCCTCGCGCGATTGGGCGGGCCTCGCAATCGAAGGCTTCGATGACATGCGTCATCGCGTGGTGTTCGATCTGGAACTGGACGTGACCGAACATCCCGATGGCCGCGTGAGTTGCGCGTTTTCCTATGCGAACGAACGCGTCGATGCTGCGTTCGTCGAGATGCTTGCGCAGCGTTATCTCGCGACTGTCGAACAGTTCGCGCACGCGCCGCAGGAAGTCTTCGACGCGTGTGAAGCCACGCTCGAAAGCGTGGCGCGTATCACGCCGCAGCCATCGAACGAAGAGAGCAAAGAGAACGATGAGACCGGCGAAGCGCAAACGCTCGCGACCATCTGGAGCGAACTCTTCGATGGCAAAACCCTCACGCCGCACGACGATCTCTTCGCAGCAGGCGCGACATCGTTCGCCGTCGTGCGCTTCGTCGAAGCGGCACGCAAGGCCGGTTTCGATATCGCCATTCGCGACGTATTCGCCACACCGCATTTCGCGGGCCTCGCCTCGACGCTCGCACGCCGCTTCTCGCTGGCATCGACCAATGACATCTGAGAGACACAGGGAAATGAAGAAAGAAACCGTATTCGATCTGATCGGCGTCGGCTTTGGGCCGTCGAATCTGTCGCTCGCCGTGCGTCTGGCCGAAGAGCGCGGCACGTCGGACATGAAGCAGTGCTACATCGAGCGGCAGCCCGAGTTCGGCTGGCATCGCGACATGCTGCTCGACGATTGCCGCATGCAGATTTCGTTTCTGAAGGACCTCGTCACGCAGCGCGACCCGACGAGCCGCTTCACGTTCATCAACTATCTGTTCGAGCGCGGACGTCTGAACGAATTCGTGAACCTGAAGAACTTCTATCCGACGCGCGTCGAGTTTCACGATTACCTGAGCTGGGTCGCGCAAGCCTTCGACGATCGCGTGCATTACGGACAGAGCGTCACGGCCATCGAACCGGTGTTCGAAGCGAACGGCGACGTAAGCGCGCTGCGCGTGGTTTCGCAGGACGAAGACGGCCGCGAATGGCGGCGCGTGACGAAGGCGTTGTCGGTCGGCGTCGGCGGCACGGCGCGCGTGCCGGAACCGTTCGCATCGCTCGGGCCGCATAACGTGATTCATTCGTCGGCGTATCTGAGTTCGATCGAGCGCGTCGCGGGAGATGGACGCGATGGCAAGAAGCGCATCGCGGTGATCGGCGCGGGACAGAGCGCGGCCGAAGTGTTCTCGGATCTCACGCGCCGCTTCCCGCATGTCGATGCGACGCTCGTGATTCGCGCGAGCGCACTCAAGCCCGCCGACGATACACCCTTCGTCAACGAGATCTTCAGCCCTGAATTCACCGATGTCGTCTTCGCACAATCGGAAGACGGACGCCGCTCGCTGATCGAGCGCTTTCGCGACACGAACTACGCGGTCGTCGATCGTCCGCTGATCGAGCAGATCTACGAAATGCTCTATCTGCAGAAGGTTTCGGATGAAACGCGGCATCGGCTGCTGGCGAACACGGCGATCGAAAACGCCGCGCGCCGCGCGAACGGCGAGATCGAACTGACGATGCGCGACGTGCTGACCGGCCACGCGCGCGCGGAGCGATTCGACGCGCTCGTGCTCGCGACGGGCTATCGGCGCGACACGCATCTCGCATTGCTCGACGACCTCGCGCCGCATCTGGACGACGCGCTCGCGCAACGCAATGTCGGCCGTGATTATCGGCTCGTCACGCCTTCGAAGTTCAAGGCGCGCATCTATCTGCAAGGCTGCTGTGAAGACAGCCACGGTCTCTCCGACACGCTGCTTTCGGTGCTTGCGGTGCGCTCGGACGAGATCGCCGCATCGCTTGCCGGTGCGGGACAGGAACACGCCGCGCAACCAGCGGCGGATACGAGGAAAACCGGGGTGAGCGGCGGCCGCGTGGCCGTGGCTCTTTGACAAAGTAGCGGCGCACAGGAAGCCGCATTGCGATGGAGAGTAGAAGAATGACGTGGGGAAGAGGGACGCGCCGTGCGATTGCCATAGCGGCGAGCATGGCATTCAGCCTGGCGGCCGCCGATCATGCGCTGGCACAGGAACAGGCACAGGCACAGGCAGCGCAGCAGGATGCGCCGCAGACGAGCACATTGCCCGCGGTTCGCGTGAACGCGGCGGCGGACAAGAACGATACGGTCGGGCTCGTCGCGCGCAAGAGCCGCACGGGCACGAAGACCGATACGCCGATCGACGAGATTCCGCAGACGATCAACGTGGTCACGTCGACGCAGATCGAGGAAACGGGCGCGACCACCATCAACGAAGCGCTGCGCTATGTGCCGGGCTTTTCGTCGTATGGCTCGGATGTTCGCTCGGACTGGTATTCGGCGTTGCGCGGCTTCACGCCGACGGTCTTCGTTGATGGACTGCAGGTGCCGAATACGCTGAATCTGTCGAGCTGGCGTGTCGATCCGTACATGATCGACAGCATCACGATCCTGCGCGGGCCGACATCGGTGCTATACGGTCAGGGCGATCCCGGCGCGATCGTCGATGTGCAGAGCAAGCTCGCCGATGGCGGGCGTTATCGCGAGGCGGGCGTGCAGATCGGCAACTATGCGCGCAAGCAGGTGATGTTCGATATCGGCGACAAGATCGACAAGGACGGCACGCTGTCGTATCGCGTGCTCGCGGTCGGGCGCGACGGCAATTCGATGACCGGTCCGCATGCGGAGCAGCGCTTCGCGGTCTCGCCATCGGTGCGCTGGCAGCCGAACGCGAACACGTCGTTGACGATCGCGGCGAGTTATCTGCAGGACTGGGGCGATGCATCGAATAACTTCCTGCCCGCGCAAGGCACGGTGCTGCCCAATCCGAATGGCAAGATTTCGGAGAACCTTTACACGGGCGATCCGACCTACTCGTACTATCGCAAGAAGGAATGGTCGGTCGGCTATCAGTTCGAGCACAAGTTCAACGACATCTGGACGTTCCGCCAGAACACGCGCTGGATGCATCTCTCGCTCGACAACGGCGCGGTGTGGGGCGGCGGTCTCGATCCGAGCGATCCGAGCGAGCAGACGCTTGCGCGTTATGCGGGTCTGTTCCAGCCGAACTACAGCCGCTTCGATATCGATAACAACGCGCAGGCACGTTTCGGGACGGGGCCGCTCGAACATACGGTGCTGCTCGGCTTCGAGTACAACCGCCAGAATTCGACCGATAGCGAATGGCTCGCGCAGGCTCCGAGCCTGAACATGTACAACCCGGTCTATACGCCGGTATCGACCGCGATCTTCAGCGGTCCGGATTCCTTCGGCCAGACGAACACGCGCACGACGCTCGATAGCTTCGGCCTCTATGCGCAGGATCAGGTGAAGTGGAATCGCTGGATGCTGACCGTGGGCGCCCGCGAGGACTGGAGCAACACGAAGCAGGACGACATCGTCGGCGGCACGCAACTGAAGCAGGACGACAGCGCATTCACGGGACGCGTCGGCCTGACATATCTCGGCGATTACGGTCTTTCGCCGTACATCAGCTATTCGACTTCGTTCAATCCGATCATCGGCGTGAAGATGGCCGACGGCGGCCTGCCTGCGCCGACGAAGGGACGTCAGATCGAAGCGGGTCTGCGCTGGCAGCCGCCGGGCAAGAACCTGATGCTCGGCGCGGCCGTGTATCAGATCAACCAGACGAACGTCCTCACGCCCGATCCGACCGATCCCACCGGCACGTTTTCCGTGCAGACGGGCGAGGTGCGTTCGCGCGGCATCGAGCTTTCCGCGGTGGGCAACGTGACGCGCAATCTGTCCGTTATCGCGGCATACGTCTATCAGGATGTGAAGAACATCCGCGCGAACGACGTGACGCTCGACAAGTGGCCGGTGTCGATTCCGCTGCCGCGCCAGATGGCGTCGCTGTGGGCGGACTGGACGTGGCATTCGGGACCGCTCGACGGCCTCGGCTTCGGCGCGGGCATCCGCTATCAAAGCGGCCTTGCGGGCGCGGCGGACAACTCGCTCTATATCCCGAGCTATACGGTCTACGACGCGGCCGTTCATTACGACACGCAGCATTGGCGTTTCGCGGTGAACGCGTCGAACATTTTCAATCGCACGTTCGTGAGCGGATGCCAGTCTGATTCGGCCTGCTTCTATGGCAATCCGCGCACGGTGATCGCGAGCGCCCGTTATAACTGGTGATGATCGTCGGCGGCGCGCTTGGCTCATGATTCGCGCCGCCATTCTTTCGAGCAGGATTCAATGACGAAGATAAAGCTGGTCTACATCATGTCCTTGCGCAACGCCGCGGCGGATCGCGCGGGACAGCATATCGAGTACAAGGGCGGCACGCGTTATATGAAGTCGCCGCTGGAATACCTTGTTGAGCAACTCAATGTTTCGCCTCTGGGCGATCTCTATTCGCTCGAAGGCGTGATCTATGACGATGACGAAGGCTCGCCGCGAGATCGCGAAAAGCTCGCAGGATATGGGTTTCGTCACGCGCCGGGTGGACAGTGGATTCATCCGCCGAAGCTTTCGGTGCAAGGCGTGCGGGTGACGAGTCTGCTGCATGCGATTCCGTCTTCTTATCGGCGTTTGGCGTTGGATGCGGTTGGCGAGCGCGCGGTGCAGAAGAGCGTGTTCGAGAAGCGTCTGCTCGACAAGCTTCATGCGCTCGATGCGGATTTCGTTGTGCTCGATGGATTGCTTGTGATTCTCGATGAGCTCGTTCGGCCGGGGGCGGAATTTTGTCGGCGTATCGCGAATATTCATCCGGGTGTCACGCGGTTGGGCTCGCCGTTTGAGCGGCGCGGAGCTTATGCGACGCTCGATGCGCTTTATGGCGTGCGGGGTCAGCGCGTGGTGGACTGGAGCACGATGCGCGTGCAGTCCGCTCCGGTGATCGATCGGACGGGGGCTTCGTTTCATTACGTCGATAACGGGATCGATTCGGGTGAAGTGATTTTCGATGTGCTCGGCACGAGTATCGATCCCGTCGACACTATTCTCGAACTGCGCTGGAATAACTTTCAGCGGAGTTTGTTTCCTGCGCTTGAAGGAGGGCTTTTGGCTATGGCCGAAACGCTTGCCGGGGATGTTGTTTAGGGGGTTTTTTGTTTTCGCCGGATCCCGGATTCGCAGTGGTCTATTAGCACTGCCCCTCCCCGGGGCGGGGGTCACTTTCTTTGCTGCTGCAAAGAAGGTAACCAAAGAAAGCAGCTCGTTTAGGCCCGCGGTCACACGCAGTTTGGCCATGCTTGCCAGCCCGCGGTGGCCCTCGCCTAAGTGTCGCCCTCGAAGGACTTACCGGGCTTGGCTCGCGCACGGTCTGCCGCCCGAGACGTTTCAGTGCGCTGGTTCAGCACGAAATAGCTTCGGCACAGCGCTGCGCGCTGCCGTGGGGTTTGCAAAGGAAACCATCTATAGGAGGGGCATCAGCAAAGAAGCACGCGCAGACCCGATTGACCCATCGGCCGCGAAGCAGGCCGGAGCTATTTGGTGCTGAGCCAGTTCGTTGTGTGGTGCGATGTGTCGGACCGTGCGCGATCCAAGCCCTTATCTGCTTGTGGGGGCACTCGCTACTGCCGGGCCATTAGGCCAATCGTCTGTGCCGCGGCCGGTGTGAAGTGCTTAGGCTGGGGATAGCTGTTTCTTTGGTTACTTTCTTTGCAGCAGCAAAGA
>Ga0160464_100076_pt1 | contig 117657 bp, 113 predicted proteins | sample HID1971I_E11MG_FD_108275 | JGI IMG/M metagenome (GOLD analysis project Ga0160464, IMG submission 108275) | Enriched millipede-associated microbial communities from UW Madison campus, WI, USA - HID1971I_E11 MG | ecosystem: Host-associated > Arthropoda: Insects > Digestive system > Unclassified ...
GAACGACTGAAGTCGCTTCCCAATGAAAAACGACCCGGGCGCGCATGCGACCGAGTCGTCAAATCCCGCCCCAAACGTTACTCCGTTCGGCATCTTAGAAAAGACCTTAACTGAACGGTATTAGCGCATCGACGCGGCTTTTTCGTATCCGCGTCATGCGTTCGCGTAATTCCGTGCAACCGTCGCGGCCCTGATGCCGCAGTGTGTTCAGGGACTTACCACGTCAATCGAACTTATAATGGACGCGCGGTTTGCGCCCGCCGAGGGGGCTCCTTGGCAGACCGCGACAATCAAAATTAGAGGAGGTGCGCGTGTCCTTCACGCTGCATGGAATTCCCGTCTCGCGCGGCATCGCCATTGGGCGCGCGTACCTGATCGCGCCCGCAGCGCTCGACGTAGACCATTATCTGATCGAACCGGATCAGATCGACGCTGAAATCGCTCGTTTTTACGCGGCGCAGGCGGGCGTGCTCGCCGAGCTCGAAACACTGCGCGAAGATCTTTCCGCCGACGCGCCCAGCGAAATGAGCGCGTTCATCAATGTTCACACGATGATCCTGAACGACGCCATGCTCGTGCAGGAAACCATCGATCTCATCCGCACGCGCCGTTACAACGTCGAGTGGGCGCTCACCGAACAACTGGAAATCCTCGGCGGCTATTTCGATGAAATCGAGGACGAATACCTGCGCGAGCGCAAGGCGGATGTCGAGCAGGTCGTCGAACGTCTGCTGAAGGCGCTCGCAGGCGCGCCGACGGCCGCGTCGCTCGTCGTGCATACGGCCGCGAGCAACGGCCATAACGAGATGATCGTCGTTGCGCACGATATCGCGCCGGCGGACATGCTCCAGTTCAAGACGCAGGCGTTCAAGGGCTTCGTCACCGATCTGGGCGGCCGCACATCGCACACGGCGATCGTCGCGCGCAGCCTCGGCATTCCGGCGTCCGTCGGCGTGCAGCAGGCGAGCGCGCTGATTCGCCAGAACGATCTCATCATCGTGGATGGCGATCATGGCATTGTCATCGTCGATCCTGCGCCGATCGTCCTCGAAGAATATTCGTACCGGCAAAGCGAGAAGGTGCTCGAGCAGCGCAAGCTGCAGCGCCTGAAGTTCTCGCCGACGCAAACGCTTTGCGGCACGAAGATCGAGCTGTGCGCGAATATCGAACTGCCGGAAGACGCGCAAGTCGCGGTCGAAGCGGGCGCGATGGGCGTGGGCCTGTTCCGCACTGAGTTCCTCTTCATGAATCACAAGGACCAGTTGCCGGAGGAAGAGGAGCAGTTCGAGGCGTACAAGCGCGCGGTCGAGCTGATGAACGGCAAGCCGGTGACGATCCGCACGATCGACGTCGGCGCAGACAAGCCGCTCGATTCGATGAGCGGCGGTGACGGTTACGAAACCGCGCCCAATCCCGCGCTCGGCCTGCGCGCGATCCGCTGGAGCTTGTCCGAGCCTCAGATGTTCATCACGCAGTTGCGGGCGATCCTGCGCGCGTCGGCGTTCGGTCCGACCAAGATTCTGATTCCGATGCTCGCGCATGCGCAGGAAATCGACCAGACGCTCGATCTGATCCGCGAGGCGAAGCGTCAGCTCGATGAAGAAGGCGTCGCGTATGACCGCCAGGTACAGGTCGGCGCGATGATCGAGATTCCAGCTGCGGCCATCGCGGTGAGGCTGTTTCTGAGCAGGCTCGATTTTCTGTCGATCGGCACGAACGACCTGATCCAGTACACGCTCGCGATCGATCGCGCCGACAACTCGGTCGCGCATCTCTACGATCCGCTGCATCCGGCGGTGCTGAATCTGATCGCGTTCACCTTGCGCGAAGCGAAGCGAGCGGGCGTGCCGGTGTCGGTGTGTGGGGAAATGGCGGGCGATCCCGCCGTCACGCGCCTGCTGCTTGGGCTTGGGCTGACCGAGTTCTCGATGCATCCGAGCCAGTTGCTTGTCGTGAAGCAGGAAATCTTGCGGTCGAATCTGAAGGCGTTTGAGAAGCCGGTCGCGGATGTGATGGCGGCGTATGAGCCTGCGGAGTTGCAGGCCGCGCTCACCGCGTTGCAGAAGATTTAGCGTTTTCGCCGGATCCCGATGGCGTGTCGGTTTATTAGCACTGCCCCTCCCCGGGGCGGGGGTCACTTTCTTTGCTGCTGCAAAGAAAGTAACCAAAGAAAGCAGCTCGTTCAGGCCCGCGGTCACACGCACTTTGGCCATGCTTGCCAGCCGCAAGTGGCACTCGCCTAAGTGTCGCCCCCAAAGATCCAATCGGGCTTGGCTCGCGCACGGTCTGACGAGCCAGAAGTTATAGCGCGCTGGTTCAGCACCAAATAGCTTCGGCACAGCGCTGCGCGCTGCCGTAGGGTATGCAAGCGAAACCGACTAACGACGAAGGCAGTGAGATGGCGGCGTTAGCTAGAGAACACGCGCGGACCCGATTGACCGATCGGCCGCGAAGCGGGCCGGAGCTATTTGGTGCTGAACCAGTTTCTTGTGTGGCGCGATGGGTCAGACCGTGCGCGGTCCAAGCCCTTATCTGCTTGCGGGGGCACTTGCTACAGCAGGGCCATTAGGCCAATCGCCTGTGCCGCGGCCGGTGTGAAGTGCTTAGGCTGGTAAGCGACTCGGCTGGGCCAGTTCCTGTATCGCGCGCGCGTGAGGCATGATGGCGCTGTCGTGGTGGGATTCGTATAGATCACGGGGGAACGTGTCCATGATCGGCGATCGTGGACACGATCCACGCAAATCTATCCAGATTTACCCGGGTAAGGGTGTAGGCGGAGTGGCCGGCTTCAGTTTGTCGGCCACGTTCCAAGGCAGCAATTCGTCGATGCGTGAGATCTTGTGATCAGCGATATGGGTCAGGACGTACTCCAGATAGGCGCGCGGGTTGATCCCGTTGAGCTTTGCCGACCCGATCAAGCTATACATCGCGGCGGCTCGCTCGCCCCCGCTGTCGGAGCCGACGAACAGATAGTTCTTGCGTCCGAGCGCGACACAGCGCAGCGCGTTCTCGGCAAGCACGTTGCTGATCTCGACTCGACCGTCCTCGCAGTAGAACACCAGCGCCGCCCAGTGGTTCAGCGAGTAGTTGATTGCTTTTGCGAGCGCGGACTTCGTCGATAGCGTCGCGAGTTTCACCCTGATCGTCGCTTCGAGCTTCGCGAGCAACGGCTTGCTCTTTTCCTGCCTGAAGCGCAGACGCTCGTCAGGCGCCTTGCCGCGGATGTCGGCTTCGATGCTGTAGAGTTCGCCGATCATCTCGAGCAGTTGCTGGGTATCTGAAGTCGGTGTGCGCGCGTGAACATCGTAAATGTACCGCCTCGCGTGATCCCAGCATGCCGCTTCGTGGATCTCGCCGCTCGCATACAGTTGATCGAAACCGGCGTATGCATCGGCCTGCAGGATGCCGCGGAATGCGGCGAGTCGGGTCTGAGGATGGACGCCTTTGCGATTTGAGGAGAAGTCGAACCATACCGCAGCCGGCTCAGTCGAGCCCGAGCGGTGATCGTCACGCACGTACACCCAGAAGCGACCGGTCACCGTCTTTCCGTTGCCTGGCGCGAGCACCGCAACCGGTGTGTCGTCGACGTGTACCTTGCCGGGGACCAGCACGTAGCGCTGGATTGCTTCAACAAGCGGTCCGCAGAGCTCGGCGATCTGCCCAATCCAGCGGCCCATACTGGCGCGATCCAACGTCACGTCGTCGCGTGCCGCAATCTCCGATTGGCGGTACAGCGGTTGGTGATCGGCGAACTTCGATACAGCAATGTCGGCCAGCAGGCTCGGATGCGCGAGGCTGTGCTCGATGGGCAGGCTGGGCATCGCGGGCTGTTCGATGTGGCCGCAGTCAGGACAGCACAGCTTGTGACGGATCGTGCGGATCACCTTGAACGCGGCCGCTACGCGCGCGAGCTGCTCGGAAACATCCTCGCCGAGTCGCTGCATCGTGGTCGCACAATTGGGGCAAGCCGGATTCGGTGTAATTCGATTTCTTCGCGTGGCAAGTGCGGCGGCAGCGGCTCTCGCGTGGGCGCTCGACTGCGCGGCGCCGTCGACGTCTTGTCTCGGCGCCCTCGCGTCTCGGCAGCGCCCTGACCGGCCGTCAGGTCTTCCAGCTGCGCCTCGAGTTTATCGATCTGCCGGGCCAGTTTCTCGGACTTGCTTCCGAAGTACATCCGCCTGAGCTTGTCGATCTGTGCCTTGAGGCGTTCGATTTGGTCGTCCCGTGCGGCGATCTCCCGCACCATGTTCTCGATCGACGCCTGCTGCTCGAGCACCAGAGCCTGGAGCTCCGCGACGGTGGTGGGAAGCGGCGCAGATCGGGACATGCGTCGCAGTTTACGAGCCTTCGATGTGGTTTACAACATCGACAGAGCAGCGGTGCGTTGCGGGTGTCGCCAGTCGATGCCTTCGAGGAGCATCGACAGCTGTGCGCTCGACAGATGGATTTTTCCACCGTCGGCCTGGGGCCAGATAAACCGGCCTCGCTCCAATCGTTTTGCGAGCAGCCAGAGTCCATCGTCGGTCGCCCAAAGCAGCTTCACGAGATCGCCCCGCCGGCCGCGGAAGATGAATACGTTGCCACCCAGCGGATTCTCTTCGAGCGCTGTCTGCACTTTCGCGGCCAGCCCCTGGAAGCCGCAGCGCATATCTGTCACGCCGGCCACGAGCCAAACGCGCGTACCTGCCGGCAGCGCAATCACTTCAGGCATTCCTGCAGGAACGCTTCAGCGCGCTCGGCAGACAGGCCGCGAATCCTCACACGCCGCTTGCCGATCTCCACCTCGATTTCGCACACGGGCGCCGGCATCGGGACGCCGCTCGTCGCTTGCGACGCCATTGCCGACTCAGGCGGCCGCAGTACCAATGCCGAGTCAATCACGTCGACGCTCAGCAGCTTCGTGCTCGGCACGCTCGGCGCAGCTTCGAGTGCAGGAATGACCAGCTTGCCTTCACGGTATTGCTTGCGCCATGCGAACACCACATTGGCGTTGATGTCGTGCCGTCGCGCAACAATCGACACCGACATGCCGGGTTCCAATGTCTCCCTGATCACCTGCTCCTTAAATTCTTGCGCATACGTGCGATGGGGATGCGTACGGCCCGCTGCGTTCGACATGGCTGACTGTCTCCGTCAAGCTGAACGCGCCCATCATGCGTCGAAATATCTAGCACTGGGAAACGGTTGTGCCGAGCCGCTTACTTAGGCTGGGGATAGCTGCTTTCTTTGGTTACTTTCTTTGCAGCAGCAAAGAAAGTGACCCCCGCCCCGGGGAGGGGCAGTGCTAATAGACCACCACGAAATCGGGATCCAGCGAAAACCAGATCCATCGCGCAAGCATTTCCATAGCGAAAATGCCAAACACGCTCTAGACCAGCCCGTGATCAACGATCAGCCGTTCCACCTGCGCGATAACCTGCTCGGGTGAGATCGCCGTGCTGCATTGAAAGCGCCCGGGTGTGTCGCGGCGGCGCGGACACCACAGAAAGTCCCGGTCATCGAAATCGCAGGTCGTGTCGTTGAAGCAACTGTTGCATGCGTGAAAGTTGATCACACGATACGGTGTGCGGAACTCGGTATGCGGATGACTGAAGCCGCTGATCATCACCACTGGCGTTCCCATTGCCCACGCAAGCCACGACAGTCCACTCCCCAGTCCCACGAAAAAGTCCGCGTGCTTGAGCAGACTCGCGCGCTCCTCGAGCGGATGATTCCCCGTAAAGTCCTCGCATCCTTCCGGCATCGTGTTGATGACGCCATCGCCGCCGAACTCGCGATGCTGATCGATGCAGAGCACGCGATATCCCCGCGATTTCAGATGAGCGATCAGCACTGTCCAGCCACGCGGGTTGTTCCAGTACTTGCACTGTGCCGTCGATTGCGTCGCGATGCAGACGTAGCGCTCAACCACGCGCCGCGCCGACTCCGCAACGACGATGTTCGGCCGCCGCTCCTCGCATGGCACGCCGAGCAGATAAGCGGCCGCGTCCTGCAGGCTGCTCATCCGCGGGTCGGTCGGCTGATGATCGCGATCGGTGTACGGAGAGAAAAAACCGAGATGGTAGGTGGCGTAGAACGGTTCATCGATCGAATCGGCGGATTCAGACGACACGAAGCGGATCGCCGGGTAGCCCTTCACGAATAGCGCTTGCAGATGCGCGGGCAGCACGACGTGAACTTCGCACTGCTCCTGTAGCCGGAAGGCTTCCACGGCCGGCATCCACGCGAGCGTGTCGCCGAGCGCCGTGCCGGAAGGATGGATCAGGACATGGCGGCCGCGTGCGTCGTAGGCGTGGTGAAAAACGAGGCGTTCGCGGTCGAACACCTGGAGTTCGAAGCGCACAAAATACTTGCGCCGGCTCGTGACGATCGAATTCGCTTCGACGCGCTCGTCGAAAACCTGGCTGAAGGTGTCCAGATCGACCATGCGGACTCGCCATCCGTCGACCGGAACCTGCACGCGGCAACCGTAGTTGAAATCGTAAAGGATGCCTTCCGGTCCAGCGAGTTGAGGAAGCGATGGCCGGACGAACGCGCTGTGCGTGAGTCCGCGCTGCGTGCTTGGCGCTGGAGTGACGATGCTCAAGTGACGATCCGGTCTGTGACGGATCGGACAGCTTAAGTGGATCGTCCGGAAGGCGGCTTAGGACTCGACCTAATCAGCGCGCCGCTTCCCGCATCTTCATGTTTCCGCAAACCGGGCAATCCGGCTGCCGCGTGATCTTCATCGTGTTCCATTCCATGCGCAGCGAGTCGAGCATCATCAGCCGACCCGCGAGCGTTTGGCCGAAGCCGCCGATCACGCGCAGCGCCTCGGCCGCCTGCATCGCGCCGATGATGCCGACCGTCGGCGCGAACACGCCCATCGTCGAGCACGCGACTTCCTCGAACGTCTGATCCGGCGGGAACACGCACGCGTAGCACGGCGAATCCGGCGAGCGGAAGTCGAAGGTGCTGATCTGTCCGTCGAAACGCAACGCCGCGCCCGACACAAGCGGCACGCGATGCGCGACGCAGGCCGCGTTGATCGCGTGGCGCGTCGCGAAGTTGTCGCTGCAATCGAGCACGACCGAAGCGCCGGGCATGTTGGCGTCGAGCCAAGCGGCGTCCGCGCGCGCGGCCACCGCGATGACTTCGACGCCGGGATTCAGCGCGTTCAGCGTCTCGCGCGCTGACTCCACCTTGAGCGTGCCGACCGATCGCGTCATGTGCACGATCTGCCGCTGCAGATTCGTGAGATCGACGGTATCGGCATCGACCAGCGTGATCTTTCCGATACCCGACGCCGCGAGATACATCGCCGCGGGCGCGCCCAGGCCGCCAGCGCCGATGATGATCGCGTGCGCGTCGAGAAAACGCTCCTGCGCCTCGATACCGATTTCATCGACGAGGATATGGCGGGAGTAGCGAAGGAGTTGATCGTCGTTCATTGCGGAAAGAATCGGCTTGCTCGAACGAAGCATTCTAAGCGCGCAAAAGAGAAAAGGCTTCGCAACATCATGCTGCGAAGCCTTTTGCAGGACTAGAGGAAAATTACTTCGATTGCTGCGCGGTCGGCGACGAAGCCGGTTGCGCGCCCGACGCCGGCGCGGAGCCCGGCGTGGCCGGCAGCGCCGGAGGCGCCACGACAGGCGCGGAAGCCGAACGCGGCGGCTTGTTCTGCGCGAGCTTGCGTTCGCTGTACGACTTCGACTCCACGACCTGCTTGCCTTCGAGCTTGTTCAGCCCCTGCTGGAGCATGAAGTCGTCCGAACTGCCGAACTCGACCGGCTTGCGCTCGCGATCCTTGCGGCGCTGCTCGGGCGTCTTCTTGTCGTTCTGCTCTTCGAGAATGCGCAGTTGCTCAAGGCGATCCGCCTCGCGCTGTTCCTGTTCCTTCTTCTCGTTCGGATCCTGCGTGTTGGCGAGGTGGTTCGAGTAATCGACTTCGCGCGTGACGAGCGCGTCATCCGGATCGCCGTCCGCGTATTGATCGACCGGAACGTCCGGGCGCACGCCCTGGTTCTGGATCGACTTGCCGCTCGGCGTGTAGTAGTAGGCGGTCGTCAGGCGCAGCGCGGAGTCGGCGGTCATCGGGCGAACCGTCTGCACGGAACCCTTGCCGAAAGTCGTCTTGCCCACGATCAGCGCGCGGTGATGATCCTGCAGCGCGCCCGCGACGATCTCCGAAGCCGACGCCGAGTATGCGTTGGTCAGCACGACCATCGGCACCTTCTTGAAGATTTCCGGCACGCTCTTCAGCGGATCGGAATCGAAAGAAGGCAGACGGTAGTTGTCGTAGGTGTCGCGGAAGGTCTGCTTCGCGTCCGCGATTTGTCCATTGGTCGACACAACCACCGCGTTGTCCGGCAGGAAAGCACCCGCAACGCCGACCGCGCTTTGCAGGAGGCCGCCGCCGTTGTTCCGCAGGTCGAGCACGAGACCCTTCAGATTCGGCTGCTGACGCGCGAGATCCTGCAGCTTCGCCGCGAGATCAGGCACCGTGCGCTCCTGGAAGCTCGTGATGCGGATATAGCCGTAGCCCGGCTCCGGCACCTTCATCTTCACGGACTGCACGCGGATCACGGCGCGCGTCACGGTGAGCGGGAAGGTGCGGTCGTCGCTCTTGCGGAAGATCGTGAGCGTGACTTTCGTGCCCGGTTCGCCGCGCATCTGCTTCACGGCTTTATCCAGCGTCATGCCGCGCACCGGCTTGTCGTTGATGCGCGTGATGAGGTCGCCCGGACGAATGCCGGCGCGGAACGCAGGCGTGTCCTCGATCGGCGAGATCACCTTGATGAGCCCGTCTTCTGAAGAGATCTCGATGCCGAGACCCGCGAAGCGACCCTTGGTCTGCTCCTGCAGTTCTTCGTAATCGGTCTTGTCGAGATAGGACGAGTGCGGGTCCAGACTCGACACCATGCCTTTGATGGCGGCGGTGAGGAGCTTTTTATCGTCGACGGGTTCGACGTATTCGTGCTTGATTTGCCCGAAAACTTCGGCGAAAAGCCGCAATTGTTCGAGCGGCAGCGGCGAGGAGGCGGATTGCTGTGCGGATGCGGAAATCTGCAGCGTCGCGAGTGCGCCGGCAGCAATGCCTGCGGCGATCAGGCCGAAATTTTTCAGGTTCATTCGCATAGAGAGTGCGGTCGGACTCGAATGAGCAGCATCGTAGGTGACGGGCCAGTATACCCGGTCGTCTCAATTAACGACTTAAACGCAACTTAAATGCCCGAGGCTTCGACGCCTCGCAGCGTAGGGTTGCGCACGTTTCAACGCGAATATGTCGATGCCGCCGGCAGGCCGTCAGCCGCGCGTCATATGCGTCGAGGGCGCTTTTTACAGCACGCTCGACGCGCGGATTGCATCGCGGGATCAGGACACTGCGGCCCGCGATACGACGTCAGCCCGCCTTGCCCTGCTTGGCGACAGCGGCCTGCGCGGCCGCGATGGCTTCCGGATCGCCCAGATAGTAATGCTTGATGGGCTTCAGATTTTCGTCGAGTTCATAGACGAGCGGCACGCCGTTCGGGATGTTCAGTCCGACGATGTCGTCATCGGAGATATTGTCCAGATACTTGACCAGCGCGCGGATCGAGTTGCCGTGCGCCGAGATCACGACCTGCTTGCCCGACTTGATGGCCGGCGCGATCGACTCGTTCCAGACCGGCAGCACGCGCGCGACGGTGTCTTTCAGGCACTCGGTGAGCGGCAACTGCTCGCGCGGCACCTTGGCGTAACGCGGATCGTTGAACGACGCGCGCTCGTCGCCCGGTTCGAGCGCGGGCGGCGGCGTGTCGTAGCTGCGGCGCCATACGAGCACCTGATCGTCGCCGTACTTCTTCGCCGTTTCGGCCTTGTTGAGGCCCGCGAGCGCGCCGTAGTGCCGCTCGTTCAGACGCCACGAATGCACGACCGGGATATACATCTGGTCCATCTCGTCCTGCACGTGCCACAGCGTGCGGATCGCGCGCTTGAGCACCGACGTGTAGGCGATATCGAACGTATAGCCAGCTTCCTTCAACAGCACGCCGGCCTGGCGCGCTTCCCGGTTGCCCTGCTCGGTCAGGTCGACGTCGACCCAGCCCGTGAAGCGGTTTTCCTTGTTCCACGTCGATTCGCCGTGGCGGATGAGCACTAGCTTGTACATGATTTCGGTCGGTCAGTTGAAAAAGCGGGTGCGCCGATCGCACCCCGTCATCCTGCACGCACGGACGGGGTGTCGCCATCGGCCGGACGGCGGAGGCCATCGCGGGAAACGGTTATTTTATAATGCTCCGATTGCGCCTATTTCCCTTTCTTCCTTTCCTACTAAATTTCGGCGGCCCTGACGTGAAGTTTTTCACCAATTACACGAATATCGCACTCATCGTCGTCGCGCTCGTTTCCGGCGCGCTGCTCCTCTGGCCCGCCATCATGCGGCGCGGGCGCGGCGGCATTTCCCCCGCCGAAGCCACCACGCTCATCAACCGGCGCAACGCCGTGATCGTCGATCTGCGGTCCGCCGCGGAGTTCGCCAAGGGACATCTGCCGCAGGCACGAAACGTCGAATTGACGGAGCTTCAAGCAAAAATCGGCCAGATCGCAAAGAATAAGAGCAATCCGGTCGTGCTCGTTTGCCAAACCGGTCAGGAATCGCAGCGCGCGAGCCGCGCCGTGTCCGAGGCGGGTTACGCCGAGGTCCACGTTTTGCAAGGCGGAGTCGACGCCTGGCAAAAGGCCGGCATGCCGGTGGTGAAACAAGGAGCAGTCAAGTGAAGAAAGTGGTGATGTACAGCACGGTCGTGTGCCCGTATTGCCAGATGGCCGAACGTCTTTTAAAGTCCCGCGGGGTCGAAACAATCGAGAAGATCCTGATCGACCGTGAACCGGGCCGGCGCGAGGAAATGATGACGCGCACGGGCCGGCGCACCGTGCCGCAGGTTTATATCGGCGAAACGCATGTCGGCGGCTACGACGATCTGTCCGCGCTCGACCGCAAAGGCGGTCTCGTGCCGCTGCTCGAATCCGCGTGAAGACACACTCGCGGCGCGCTTCTACGTGAAAACGCGCGCCGCATACCGATTTACCTAGGAAATCACTATGTCCGACGAGAACAATCAGCCGTTTTTCAACATCCAGCGCATCTATCTGAAGGACATGTCGCTCGAGCAGCCGAATTCGCCGGCCATTTTCCTCGAGCAGGAAATGCCGTCGGTCGAAGTCGAAGTCGACGTCAAGGCAGACCGCCTCGCCGAAAGCGTCTTCGAAGTGCTGGTCACGGGCACCGTGACGGCGAAGGTCGCGGGCAAGGTCGCGTTCCTGATCGAGGCGAAGCAGGCAGGCATCTTCGATATCCGCAACATTCCGGCCGATCAGATCGATCCGCTCGTCGGCATCGCATGCCCGACCATCCTGTTCCCGTACCTGCGCTCGAACATCGCCGATGCGATCACACGCGCCGGTTTCCCGCCGATCCACCTCGCGGAAATCAACTTCCAGGCGCTGTACGAGCAACGCATCGCCCAGCTCGCAAGCGCGCAGGAAGGCGCGGCGAACGGCGCGACGCATTGACGCCAACGCTGCCGAACCGGAGCCGAGCATGAAAGTAGCCGTTCTCGGCGCCGGCGCGTGGGGCACCGCTCTTGCGGGCCACCTCGCAACCCGGCACGACACGACGCTCTGGGCGCGCGACGCCGCACTCATCGAATCCCTCTCCCGCACGCACGAAAACACGCGCTATCTCGAAGGCGTGGCGTTGCCGCACGCGCTCGATTTCGAGGCGGACTTCAACGCGGCGCTCGCACATGCGTCGGCGGACGACGCGCTGTGTGTCGTCGCGACACCCGTCGCCGGCTTGCGCGCGCTGTGCCGCGCGATGCGGCAGGCGGGCGTCGTGCCGGCGCATATCGTCTGGCTGTGCAAAGGCTTCGAGGCGGATACGCAGTGTCTGCCCAATGAAGTCGTCGCCGCCGAACTGCCCGGGCACCGCAGCAACGGCACGCTGTCCGGCCCTAGCTTCGCGCGCGAAGTGGGGCAGGGCCTGCCGGTCGCGCTGACCGTCGCGAGCACATCGGCGCAACTCGGCGCGCGCACGGTCGCGGCGTTCCATCACGGCGCGATGCGCATCTATACCGGCGACGACGTGATCGGCGTCGAAGTGGGCGGCGCCGTGAAGAACGTGCTCGCGATCGCGACAGGCATTTCGGATGGCCTCGGCCTCGGCCTGAATGCGCGCGCGGCGCTGATTACGCGCGGGCTCGCGGAGATGTCGCGTCTGGGCGTCGCGCTCGGCGGCCGCGCGGAGACGTTCAACGGTCTGACCGGGCTGGGCGATCTCATTCTCACGGCAACGGGCGATCTGTCGCGCAATCGGACGGTCGGCAAGCAACTCGCGAGCGGACGCACGCTCGACGAGATCCTCGCGGCGCTCGGTCACGTCGCGGAAGGCGTGCGATGCGCGCGCGCCGTGCTCGGACTCGCGCAATCGCGTGGCATCGACATGCCGATCACGCAGGCGGTATGCCGCGTGCTCTTCGATAACGTGGCGCCGCGCGATGCGGTGCAGGCATTGCTCAGCCGGGACGCGAAGGCCGAGTAGCTCCGCGTTCATCCGCGAGGAGGTTGCGATGGTCAGGCTGGAAGCACAGGTCGTCGACATCACCACGCTGAAAGTGGACGCCATCGTCAACGCGGCGAACAAGTCGTTGCTCGGTGGCGGAGGCGTCGACGGCGCGATCCATCGAAAGGCGGGGAAGGGGTTGCTGCGTGAGTGCGAGACGCTCGGCGGCTGCGAAACCGGCGACGCGAAAATCACCGGCGGCCACGATCTCCCCGCGAAGCACGTGATTCACGCGGTCGGTCCGCGCTGGAGCGGCGGCCACAAGAAAGAGCCGGAATTGCTCGCGAGCTGCTATCGCCGCTCGCTCGAAGTCGCTCAGGAAGCCGGCTGCACGTCGATCGCGTTTCCCGCGATCAGTTGCGGCATCTATCACTTTCCGCCGGAGCAGGCCGTGCAGATCGCGGTGCGCACGGTCATCGAGACCCTGCCTTCCACGCCGGCCGTGCAGCACGTTATCTTCGCGTGTTTTCTGAAGGACATGCTCGCGCTCTATCAGGCCGAGCTGGCTGCTCAGGCGCCGCCTTCGAAACCCGCCTGACGCCACGCTTCGAACGTCACGATCGCCACCGTATTCGACAGATTCAGGCTGCGATTGCCGGGCCGCATCGGCAGGCGCACGCGCTGCTCGGTCGGAAAGCGTTCCAGCAATGCGGGCGCGAGGCCGCGCGTCTCTGCGCCGAACACGAACCAGTCGCCCGTTTTGAACGCGTGATCGAAGAACGGCGTCGAACCGCGCGTCGTGAAAGCGAACATGCGCGTGACATCCGGTGCTTCCCTGGCGATGAAAGCATCCCAGTTCGGATGGACGTTCATTTCGGCGTACTCGTGATAGTCGAGGCCGGCGCGGCGCATCTTCGCATCGTCGAGCGGGAAGCCGAGCGGCTCGATCAGATGCAGGCGCGCGCCCGTGTTCGCGCACAGGCGGATCACGTTGCCGGTGTTCGGTGGAATTTCGGGTTCGACGAGTACGACGTTGAACATGGATTGCTATGGATGAAAGTAGTTAATCTTTTGGCGTACGGAGCGCCACGAAATTGCTGACGCGCCGCGCGCCGGCAAGCTTGAGCGTGCGGGCGAGGGCGTCGAGCGTTGCGCCGGAAGTCATCACGTCGTCGACGACTCCGACGTGCGTGCCGCGCACATCGCCCGAAACGGCGAACGCGCTCGCGACGTTGCGGCGGCGCGTTTCCTGATCCAGCCGCGATTGTGCCGACGTATGCCGGACCCGCGTGACGATCGTCGCATCGGCTCGCACGCTCATCATGCGCGCAAGCGGACGCGCGATGGCCCACGCCTGGTTATAACCGCGCGCGACGAGTCGCGCATGCGACAACGGCACGATCAGGTCCGGCGTGGGCAGATCGCTGTCCTCGAAAACCGCGCGCAGATTCCGCGCAAATGCTTCGCCCGCCGCAAGCCGCGCACGAAACTTTAGCTCGACGGCGAGTGTATCGAGCGGCGCGCGATAGTCGGCCAGCGCGAGCGTGTCGTTGAACGCGGGCGGCGATTCGAGGCATGCGGCGCAGTGCAGGCGCGCGTTCTCGCGTTCACGCCGGATGGCCGACGCCGCCATCGGCAACGCGCAGGTCGCGCAGCGCAGACGCGGTTCGTTCCAGTACTGCGCATCGCAACCGTCGCACAGCAGTCTTTGCGACAAATTGCCGCATAACGCGCATTGGCTCGGCAGCGCGCGGGCGGCGAGCCGAAGCGCGGCAGACGCGAATCCGCGAAGGCGCGCTGCTGTGGGCGTCTGGAATGGAAGGCGGATGCTGTCGGCTTTCATGACGGCGAGATCGGAAAAATCACGGCTCGAAGCGCTAAACACGCGCATTCTTTGCGCTTCAGGAAGCGTTTATGCCTCGTATCAGCACTTCGCATGGGTTGTTTTCGAGACGACCGAGTATACTTCGCACTCTCCGCGAAAAGATCGACATGTCCCCGACATCCCCTGAAACCAGCCGTTCGGCCTATGATCCGCGTCGTTTGCGCGCGATCTTCGATGGTCGCGCCGCCACCTTCGACGAGGTCGCGTTCCTGCCACGCGAAATCGCGGAGCGCATGCGCGAGCGGCTCGAATACATCAAGGTCGCGCCGATGCGCGTCCTCGATGCGGCGTGCGGCGTCGGAGCGGACCTGGGCGGTCTGCGGGAACGTTTTGCAGAGGCGTCGGTGACCGGCGTCGATATTTCGTCCGCGATGCTCGCGCGCGCCCGCATCGCCGAAGCCGCGGACCTCGACAACGGCGCGGGCTGGCGCCGCTTTCTCCCATCGACGCTCGCGAAGGCGTTCGGCGCACGTGGCCCGCAACTCGCGCAGGCCGATTTTTCCGAGTTGCCGTTCGCTCCGGGCGCGTTCGAGTTGCTGTGGTCGAACCTCGCATTGCACTGGCATCCGCGTCCGGACCTCGTTTTCCCTGAATGGCAGCGCGTGCTCAAGGTGAACGGCCTGCTGATGTTCAGCACCTTCGGCCCTGACACGCTGCGCGAGCTCAGAGCCGCGTATCGCGAAGCCGAGCGCACGCTCGGGCTCGAACCTGAACCGCACACGATCGATTTCGTCGACATGCACGATCTCGGCGACATGCTCGTGGAAAGCGGCTTCGAAATTCCGGTGATGGATCAGGAAGTGCTGACCATCACGTACAAGTCGCCCGAATCGCTCTTCGCCGACGTGACGCGCTGGGGCGCTTATCCGTTCGCGCGCGCGTCCGGCGCAGGCCGCGCGGATGCGAAGGTCGTGCGCGGCGCGGTGCATCAGGCGCTCGAAGCGCTTCGCCACGACGACGGCACGATCCCGCTCACATTCGAAGTGATCTACGGTCACGCATGGAAAGCAGTGCCGCGCACGACGGCGGAAGGGCACGGCATCGTGCGTCTGGAAGATATTGGACGAGGCTCGAAACCGAAACGCTGAATCGGTAAAGAGCGCGGTTGTTATGTCTGAAATTTGCGCAAAAAAAGCGCGCAAAAAGGTGCGTCAAAAAGGCGCAGAAGCTTGTGGCGCTTGGCTTTGCGAGGTTACGACCCTTGCTTGTGGATGCCACTTAAGACGCCTATAATGCGTCAGTTTGTCGCCTGGTCTGTCACAAATTTGGGCGAAATCCGAGCGAAAGTATGCGATTGCGTGCGGATTGATGGAGGCAGCGATGCAAGCCAGCCAGACGCTGACGGAGTCCGAGCCGGTCATCAAAGACTGGCTGATGAAGCGAAACTGCTCGGTGTCGCCGCGCCAGTTCGTGGGCTTCTATTTGTCGCTTGCGCTGTTTTCGCTGGCAATCGCAACGCCGCTGTTCCTGAATGGCGCCTGGCTGGTGCTGCCGTTCACCGGAGTCGAGTTGACGGTCGTGGGCATCGCGTTCCTGATTTACGCGCGCCATGCGGTCGACTACGAACGAATCCGGTTGTATCAAAACCGGTTGTTGATCGAACAGATGAACGCCGAAGAGCTGACGCAGTTCGAGTTCAACCCGCGCTGGGTGCGGGTGGAAACGGGCGCGACACCGAGGGAGCCGCCCACGATCGTATCGCGCGGTCAATCGGTGAAAATCGGACAACACCTTGCACAGCATCGTCGCAAACAATTTGCTGCCGAGTTGCAGGCGTCGCTGAGACGCCTTTGAGAGGAGCCGGCAGGCGCGCGATGTCACGGGGGTCGAGGGTTTGAATGGAAAATTTGGGTAAGGATGCTATGAAAACAATCAAGCGAGCCCTCTCGGGCGTGCTGGCGGCAGGCACACTGCTCACCGCCGGCGCGGCCCTGGCGGTCGAAAACAGTCCAGGCGGTCCTGCTGTCAACGAGATCAACTTCCAGCAGCCTGTGACGAAGATCGCCGAGGAGCTCTACGGCCTCCATATCTTCATGCTCATCATCTGTACCGTCATTTTCCTTGGCGTGTTCGGGGTGATGTTCTATTCGCTGATCGTCCATCGCAAGTCGAAGGGGTTCAAACCGGCCAATTTCCACGAAAGCACCACCGTCGAAATCATCTGGACGATCGTGCCGTTCGTCATCGTCATCCTGATGGCGTTGCCTGCAACGAAGGCCGTCGTCGCGATGAAGGACACCTCCAACGCCGATCTCACGGTGAAGGTCACCGGCTACCAGTGGAAATGGGGCTACGACTATGTGAAGGGGCCGGGCGAGGGCATCAATTTCCTCTCGACGCTCTCCACGCCGCGCAGCGAGACGAACGGCCAGAAGCCCATTTCGACGCTGTATCTGCAGGAAGTCGACAACCCGCTCGTGGTGCCGGTCGACAAGAAGATCCGCATCATCACCACCGCGAACGACGTCGTGCACTCGTGGTATGTCCCGGCGTTCGGCGTGAAGCAGGATGCGATTCCGGGCTTCGTGCGCGATACCTGGTTCAAGGCCGAGAAGGTGGGCACCTATCGCGGCTTCTGTACGGAACTGTGCGGCAAGGAGCACGCGTACATGCCGGTGGTGGTCGAAGTGCTGTCGGCTGACGACTACGCGAAGTGGGTCGATGCGCAAAAGAAGAAGATGGCCGCAGGCGCCGACGATCCCCTCAAGACCTACACTAAAGATGAACTGATGGCGCGCGGCCAGCAGGTCTACACGTCGAACTGCGCGGTCTGCCACCAGCCGACCGGCAAGGGCGCGGGCCAGTTCCCGGCGCTCGATGGCTCGAAGATCGCGAATGGCTCGATCGCCGACCATCTGAATATCGTGCTGCACGGCAAGGGCGCGATGCCGCCGTGGCAAGGCGTGCTGAACGATGTCGAGATCGCATCGGTCGTCACGTTCGAGCGCAACAGCTGGGGCAACCACACCGGCGACCTTCTCCAGCCGAAGCAGGTGATCGACGCCAAGGCGGGCAAGATGCCGCAAGGCGGCGGCAACGCGGCGGCGGCATCGGCGCCTGAAGCGGCGAGCGCTGCGCCTGCGGCAGCCGAGGCGAGCGCGCCGGCGGCATCGGGCGCGGAAGCTACGCAAGCCGCCGGCCTGCCCGCGAGCATTTACTTCGAGACGGGCAAGGACGCGCTGCCCGCTGACGCGAAAAGCGCGGTGGACGCCGCAGCGGCCTACGCAAAGGCGCATCCTGACGCGAAGATCGCGCTGTCCGGCTTCACGGATGCGACCGGCAACGCCGATCTGAACGCCGATCTCGCCAAGCGCCGCGCGCAAGCCGTGCGTGACGCGCTGAAGGCCGCGGGCGTGTCGGAAGACCGTATCGTGTTGAAGAAACCGGAAACCATCACCGGCGGCGCCGATAACAAGGAAGCCCGCCGCGTGGAAATCAGTCCGGCTGCTTGACGTGCCGAGCGTGTAGCTTTCCTTCGCCGAACCGCAACGGAAAGCCACGCGTCATTGCCAAGTGCCCCGAGTATTCGCTTTAGGAGATGATTGTCATGTCTAGCATCGGACACGATGTAGGCGCAGGTCACGACCACGCGCACGACCATGCGCACGAGACGCCGCATGGCTGGCGCCGGTGGCTCTTCGCTACCAACCACAAGGACATCGGTACGCTGTACCTGTTGTTCTCCTTCATCATGTTCCTTTCGGGGGGCGTGATGGCGCTCGGCATCCGTGCCGAGTTGTTCGAGCCGGGCCTGCAGATCATGCGCCCCGAGTTCTTCAATCAGCTGACCACCATGCACGGCCTCATCATGGTGTTCGGCGCGATCATGCCGGCGTTCGTCGGTTTCGCGAACTGGATGGTGCCGCTGCAGATCGGCGCATCGGACATGGCGTTCGCGCGAATGAACAACTTCAGCTTCTGGCTGCTGCCGGCCGCTGCGGTGCTGCTCGTCGGCTCGTTCTTCGTGCCGGGCGGCGCAACCGCCGCGGGCTGGACGCTGTACGCGCCGCTTTCCACGCAGATGGGCCCGGGCATGGACTTCGCGATTTTCGCGGTCCACATCATGGGTGCGTCGTCGATCATGGGCGGCATCAACATCGTCGTGACGATCTTGAACATGCGCGCGCCCGGCATGACGCTCATGAAGATGCCGATGTTCGCGTGGACGTGGCTCATCACCGCGTACCTGCTGATCGCCGTGATGCCGGTTCTGGCGGGCGCGATCACGATGGTGCTGTTCGATCGTCACTTCGGCACGTCGTTCTTCAATGCGGCGGGCGGCGGCGATCCGGTCATGTACCAGCACATCTTCTGGTTCTTCGGTCACCCCGAGGTGTACATCATGATCTTGCCGGCGTTCGGGATCGTGTCGCAGGTGATCCCGGCGTTCTCGCGCAAGCCGCTGTTCGGCTATAGCTCGATGGTGTACGCAACCGCATCGATCGCGATCCTGTCGTTCATGGTGTGGGCGCACCACATGTTCGCGACCGGCATGCCGGTGACGGGCCAGTTGTTCTTTATGTACGCGACGATGCTGATCGCGGTCCCGACGGGCGTGAAGGTGTTCAACTGGGTGGCGACGATGTGGCGCGGCGCGCTCTCCTTCGAAACGCCGATGCTCTTCGCGATCGGCTTCCTGTTCGTGTTCACGATGGGCGGCTTCACGGGCCTGATCCTGTCGATGGCGCCGCTCGACATCCAGATGCACGGCACTTACTACGTGGTGGCGCACTTCCACTACGTGCTGGTGGCGGGTTCGCTCTTCGCGCTGTTCTCGGGCTGGTACTACTGGGCGCCGAAGTGGACCGGCTGGATGTACAACGAAATGCGCGGGAAGATCCACTTCTGGGCGTCGATGATCTTCTTCAACATCACGTTCTTCCCGATGCACTTCCTGGGTCTCGCAGGCATGCCGCGCCGCTATGCGGATTACCCGGCGCAGTTCACGGACTTCAACCAGGTCGCGACGATCGGCGCATTCGGCTTCGGCCTCGCGCAGGTGTACTTCCTGTTCGCGGTCGCGCTGCCCACGTATCGTGGCGGCGGTGAACTCGAGAAAGCGAGCGACAAGCCGTGGGATGGCGCGGAAGGCCTCGAATGGACCGTGCCGAGCCCGGCGCCGTTCCATACGTTCGAGCATCCGCCGACGGTCGAATAAATAGTTTGTTGTCTGGTTCGCGGGGCTGCGTCGAGCGTGCCCCGCGAATGAAAAATCAGGAAAGCATGTCCCCGAATCCACAAAAAAGACGCACGCCCGAGGAAATTCGCGCGGGCAACAAGCGGCTCGGAATCATCATGATGTTGATTGCCGCCGTCTTCTTTCTGGGTATCGTCGTCAGGCAATACCTGTTGTCGCGAGGGTAGGAAAGCAACGTGTCCACTCAGCAGGAAAATTCGCATGTCGATCGGTCCTTCAACCGGTCGATGCTGGTGAAGCTCTTCGTCGTGGCCGCGCTGATGTTCGGCTTCGGCTTCGCGCTCGTGCCGATGTATCGCGCGATCTGCCAGATCACGGGCATCAACAACCTCGTGCAGAAGGATGTGGGCGCGCGCGAGGCGAAGAATACGCAGGTCGACATGACGCGCACGATCTCGATCGAGTTCGATGCGAACGCGCGCGGCCCGCTGCGGTTCAAGCCCGAGCAGAACTCGCTAGATATTCACCCCGGCGAAGTGATGACGGTGATGTACGACGTGACCAACGAGCAGGGTCGCACGGTGAACGCGCAGGCGATCCCGAGCTACGCGCCAAAGCAGGCCACCGAGTACTTCAAGAAGATCGAATGCTTCTGTTTCACGCAGCAGACGCTCGCGCCGAACGAGACCAAGCGCATGCCGGTCGTGTTCGTCGTCGATCCGAAGCTGCCCAAGGATGTGAAGACGATCACGCTGTCGTACACGTTCTTCGAGTTGAACGCGCCGAAGTCGGTCACGAAGGGTTCATGACAGCCATGAGCGCGGACACGCCGAAAAAGGCCGGTTTCCTCAAGCTCTTGAAGGCGGTGTTCTGGTCGTTCTTCGGCGTGCGCCGCCGGGCAGACCTGGAAAGCGACGCCGCGCAGTTGAATCCGCTGCATCTGATCGCGGCGGGCGTCATCGGAGCGGTGCTGTTCATCGTCGTGTTGCTGCTGATCGTGCGCGCGGTAGTGGGATAGACGGACAACGCCGGGCAGCCGGCGGCAAAAGAAAATTCAAGCAACTGGATCGAAGTGGAGAATCAATAATGAGCGGTCAAAACGAGAGCCCGTACTATTTCGTGCCGCATCCGTCGCGGCATCCGGTGATGGCTGCAAGCGGCTTGCTGATCATGCTGGCCTCGCTGGCGTCGTGGGTGAACGGCCATAGCTTCGGGCCGGTCGGCACGTTCATCGGCCTGCTGTTCGTGTTGTTCGTGCTGTGGCACTGGTTCGGCGACGCGATCTCCGAATCCGAAGGCGGCATGTACGGAAAGCGCGTCGACGTGTCGTACCGCTGGAGCATGAGCTGGTTCATCTTCTCCGAAGTGATGTTCTTCGCGGCGTTCTTCGGCGCGCTGTTCTATGCGCGCGCAATCGCGATGCATCAGCTCGGCAGCCTCGACTACAAGCTCATTTGGCCCGACTTCACCGCCGTATGGCCGAACAACGGCCCCGCCGCGCTCGTGCCGCATTTCCGCGCGATGGTGCCGTGGCCCCTGCCGACCATCAACACGGCGCTGCTGCTGTCCTCCGGCGCGACGCTGACGGTGGCTCACCACGCGCTGCGTGAAGACCATCGCAAGAAAGCGATCATCTGGCTGGGCGCGACCGTCTTGCTCGGCCTGATCTTCCTGTTCTGCCAGGGCTACGAATATTTCCACGCCTACAACGAACTGAACCTGACGCTCAATTCCGGCGTGTATGGCTCGACGTTCTTCCTGCTGACCGGCTTCCACGGTTTCCACGTGTTCCTCGGCGGCACGATGCTGGCCGTGGTGATGTTCCGGCTGATCCGCGGCCACTTCACGGCGGAGCATCACTTCGCATTCGAGGGCGCCGCGTGGTACTGGCACTTCGTAGACGTCGTGTGGCTGGGGCTGTACATCGTCGTCTACTGGCTGTAAGCGATTATCGAAGCGGGCGCGCGCGATGCGCCGTCCGCGATGCAAGGCCGGCGGCGACGCCGGTCCGAGAGCAAAGAAGCAGTGACCAACACGCCGCCCTCGATGTCTCAAGGGGCGGCGTTGTCGTTTCGGGGAGCGTCGAATCGGGCGGCGCGGCGCGACAATCCGTCCCGTAGGGCAGTGCTGGCGCGGTGGGTTATCGTCCGATGGGAATGCCCGACGACTGAATCCAGCCCATCCAGTGCGCGAACAGGATGAAGAGGAACAGCGAGATGGACAGCCCGACGCGAGCGGCGAGCGACCAGACCATCCGCTTCGTCTTGCCCCGGTCGGTCATCATGAAGTAGAGCGCCGAAGCCAGGCTGCCGATGATAAGGATGAATGCGATAGCAACGATGATGTGCATGAAACCGGCTAGCGTTTTTGCTCAGGAACCACAGCGAGCAGTATGAATTTGGATCATCTCATTATCTCACTCGACAGATCTCGCCGTGCAGCGCCCGACCGGATTCCGGCGGTAAGGCTCGCAGCATGAAGATTCGATTCTGGCCCGCGCTCGTGATTCTGATCGTCGTCGCGGTGACCGTGCGCCTCGGCTTCTGGCAGCGCGATCGCGCGCATCAGAAAGAAGCGCTCAACGCGCAGATCGTCGCGTTCGAGAACGCTCCCGTGCGGGAAGTCGGCGTCGAGCCGATGCCGCTCAAGTCGATCGAATTCCATCGCGTGGAGGCGCGCGGCGAGTTCATGCCGGAGCATGTCGTGTATCTGGACAATCGTCCGTATAGCGACCAGCCAGGCTTTTATGTCGTGATGCCGCTTAAACTCGAGGGCGGCGGCCATGTGCTCGTCAATCGCGGATGGCTGCCGCGCAACATGGCGGACCGCACGGGCATCGAGTCGTATGAAACGCCGAAGGGCGTCGTCGAGGTGCGGGGCATCGCGCGCGCGAATGCGTCGCAGGCGTTCGAACTGGGCAGCGGCGGATCGGCTGCGCATAAGGAAATTCGCCAGAACCTGGACATCAGGTCGTACGCGGCCGAAACCGGGCTTGCCTTCCAGCCGTTCGTGATACAGCAGACGAACAATGCCGGCGACAAGCTCGTGCGCGACTGGCCCGCGCCGACGCTCGGCGTCGAGCGCAATTACGGCTACATGTTGCAGTGGTGGGGCATGGCGGCCGCGGCCATCGCGTTCGGCCTGTATGCCGCGCGCCGCGCCGCGAGGAAAGGCGACCAATCCGATGAGCCCGACGAGCGCGACGACGAAGCCGAGCACCACGCCTGACAACCGACCGAACAGAGACACACTTTCACTGATGCAATCACAACGTCACCCCGCCGCCGCGCAGCAACGAACCGCGAAGAAAGGCTCCTGGATCAGCGGCCGCTGGATGCTCCTGCTGCTCGCGCTGGTGTGCGCCGCGCCGGTGATCGCGTCGTATCTGATGTACTACGTGTTCAAGCCGGCGGGCGGCACGTCGAGCTACGGCGCGCTGATCGATCCGCAGCGGCCGATACCGGCGCAACTGGTCGTCACCGACGAGAAAGGGCAGAGCGTGCCGTTCAAGTCGCTCGAAGGCAAATGGCTGATGATCACGGTCAACGGCAGCGATTGCGACGAGCAATGCGCGACGCGCCTCTATTTCATGCGCCAGGTGCGCGCGCTGCAATCGGGCGAGCGCGAGCGCGTCGTGAACGTCTGGCTGCGCACCGATGACAAACCGGTCTCCGACGTCATCAAGACCGCGTATCCGCAGCCGGACACGCGCATGTTGGTCGCCAACGAAAAGTCGATCGCCGCGTGGCTGCCTGTCGACGACGGCACGAAACTCACCGATCACATCTTTCTCGTCGATCCGAACGGCAATCTGATGATGCGCTTCCCGAAGAATCCCGATCCGAAGAAGATCAACGCGGATCTGGCGAAGCTTCTGAAGTGGTCGCGTATCGGTTGAAGGTCAGGTAGAAACACATGTTCGTATTGCAACTCGCTCTGATCGGCTTGTGCATCGCGCTGCTGCCGCTTTCGTTTGTCTGGGTGAAGGCCGATGACAACAAGTTCAGGAAACTCGTCTGGCTGACGACGTTCCTGACGCTCGATCTCATCATGTTCGGCGGCTTCACGCGCCTGACCGATTCCGGCCTCGGCTGCCCCGACTGGCCCGGCTGCTACGGTACGTCGTCGCCGTTCATTGCGCATGCGCAGATTTCGGCCGCGTATCAGGCGATGCCGACCGGCCCCGTCAGCATGGTGAAGGCGTGGATCGAGATGCTGCATCGATACTTCGCGATGGCGATCGGCGTGCTGATCATCGCTCAGGTGATCATCGCTTGGACTGCGCGCATCAAGAAGCGTCCGCTGCATGTGTCGCCGTGGTGGCCGACCGGCATTCTGCTTCTCATCCTGCTGCAAGGCGCGTTCGGCGCGTGGACCGTCACGCTCAAGCTGCAACCGGTGATCGTCACGACGCACTTGCTGCTCGGCCTCGCGTTGCTCGGCGTGCTCGGCTGGCTCGGGGCACGCATGACGCCGATTCCGTCGCTCGATTCGGCCGCCGCGCGCTGGATGCCCGCCGCGGCGTTCGGGCTGTTGCTGCTCGTCGTGCAGATCGCGCTCGGCGGCTGGGTCAGCACGAACTACGCGGTGCTGGCGTGCACGGACTTCCCGCTGTGCAACGGCCAATGGGTTCCGCCGATGAACTTCGAGCACGGCTTTCACCTGTGGCGCGCCCTCGGCATGACCGGCGACGGCGACGTGATCTCGCAAGATGCGCTCGTCGCGATTCACTGGACGCATCGCACGTTCGCGGTGGTCGTCGTGCTGTATCTGCTCTGGCTCGCATCGAGACTGCGACGTTTCGAATCTCTGCGAAAACCCGCAAACGGCGTATTGTTGCTGATCGTTGTCCAGTTCCTCACGGGCATGTCGAACATCGTGCTGCAATGGCCGTTGCCGGTTGCGGTGGCGCACAACGGCGGGGCCGCGATCCTGTTGCTGCTACTCGTTATGCTAAACTTTCGAATCTCTTCCAGCCGTCCCGGCCGCGCCGCAGTTCCCGCGCGCGACGTCGTTTCAGCGTGACTCCACATCATGGATAGCACGACACTACATTCCCCTCTCGGCAGCCGCGCTTCGCAATATCTCGCGCTGACAAAGCCGCGCGTCACGCAGCTCGCCGTGTTTTGCGCCGTCATCGGCATGTTCCTGTCCACGCCCGGCATGGTGCCGTGGGACAAGCTGATCGGCGGCGCCGTCGGTATCTGGTTGCTGGCCGGCGCGGCATTTGCCATCAATTGTCTCGTCGAGCAAAAAGTCGATGCGAAGATGCGCCGCACCGCATGGCGTCCCTCGGCACGCGGACAGATCACGTCGACGCAGATTCTGATCTTCTCTGCGGTGCTCGGCGGCATCGGCATGTGGACGCTCTACAGGTTCACCAATCCGCTCACGATGTGGCTCACCATTGCCACGTTCGTCGGTTACGCGGTCATCTACACGCTGTTGCTCAAGCCTTATACGCCGCAGAACATCGTGATCGGCGGCGCGTCCGGCGCAATGCCGCCCGCGCTCGGCTGGGCAGCGGTGACGGGCACGTTGCCCGGCGACGCATGGATTCTCGTGCTGATCATCTTCGTGTGGACGCCGCCGCATTTCTGGGCGCTCGCGCTGTATCGCCGCAAGGACTACGAGAACGCCGGCCTGCCGATGCTCCCGATCACGCACGGCGAAAAATACACGCTGCTCAACATCTTCCTCTACACGCTCGTGCTGTTCGCGGTCACGCTGATGCCCTATATCTCCGGCATGAGCGGCGTTGTTTATCTGGCGTGCGCGATTGCGCTCGGCGCGGGTTTCATCGGCTATGCGTGGAAGATGTATCGCGGCTATTCGGACATGCTCGCGCGCAAGACCTTCCGTTACTCGATCGTTTATCTGTCGCTGCTGTTCGGCGCGTTGCTCGTCGATCATTACGTGCGCACGGTGATCGGCGCATGATGGTCGTTCTTCGTCGTCTATTCGCGCTGGTCTTTTTCGCGGCGCTGCTTTCGGCGTGCGAGAAAGCGCCCGATTTCAAGAACCTCGATATCACCGGCAACAAGCAATTCGGCAGCGATTTCTCCTTGCCCGACACGCACGGCAAGACGCGCACGCTCGCCGATTTCAAGGGCAAGGCCGTCGTATTGTTCTTCGGCTATACGCATTGCCCGGACGTATGCCCGACGACGCTCGCCGAACTTTCCCAAGCGATGCAGCAACTCGGCGACAAATCGAAGGACGTGCAGGTGCTGATGGTCACCGTCGATCCGGCGCGCGACACGCCCGATCTGCTCGGCCAGTATGTGGCGGCGTTCAACTCGTCGTATGTCGGTTTGCGTCCGGCGAACGATGCGCAACTCGCACAGATCGCGAAGGACTTCCGCGTGTACTACGCGAAGTCGCAGGGCAAGACCCCCGACGATTACACGATGGATCACACCGCCGCGAGCTACGTGTTCGACAAGGACGGCAAGCTTCGTCTCTTCGCGCGCGACGGGCAGGGCGTCGAGCCGTGGGTTCACGACCTGAAGCTGTTGGTCGACTGATTGTGAAAGTGGCCCGCCCGGGCCACTTTTCATTTCAAGCGTCCGAAGACGGTTCGGGCAGATTCAAGCCGGGCGCAAGCCGCGTTGCCTTGAATTCGGTGATCTCATAATGCGCGAGTCCCTGCTGCGCGAATGGATCTTCCGCGATGATCGCATCGAGCCGATTGCGTTCGATGCCCGAGGCCAGAATGATGCCGCCGTCACGCGGCACCTTCGGCCCTGCGATGACGAAGACGCCCGCCGCGAAATAGCGTTCGAGATAAACGCGATGCGCGTCGAGGGCATCGTCGATTTCGGCGAGTGCGCCCGTATATCGCAGATTGATCACGTACATGATGATGTTTGCCTCCAGCGCGAGAGTTCGTGATGCTTTGTGGCGATTCTATCCGCCCACCGCCGACGGTGATATTCACATGAGCATTCTGTATTTCACGTCGCACCGATGCTGTGCGAACATCCGTCACCCGGTTTGAATCGCTCGCCGGGAACGAGTCAGGCAATCCCAGCAAGAACGCATCATCGAAACAGGAACACCATGCAGCGCAGAAATTTGCTCAAAGCCATTACCGCCGCCGCGGCGTCCGTCGCGTTGTTCACGAGCCTCGCCGCTCACGCCGATGACAAGGTGATCAAGGTCGGCACCATCAGCGGCCCCGACGCGCAGATCTGGCAAGTCGTGCAGAAGGTCGCGAAGCGCGAAGGGCTCAACGTGAAGGTGATCGAGTTCAACGACTACATTCAGCCGAACGCAGCGCTCGACGCCGGCGATCTCGATGCGAACAGCTTTCAGCATCAACCGTATCTCGACAGCCAGGTCAAGCAGCGTGGCTACAAGATCGTGAATGCGGGGCTGACGTATATCTCGCCGCTCGGCGTTTATTCGAAGAAGCTGAAGTCGCTGAAGGACTTGCCGCAGGGCGCGAAGGTCGCGGTGCCGAATGACCCGTCGAACGAGAATCGTGCGCTTCTGCTTTTGCAATCGCAAGGCGTGATCAAGTTGAAGGCGGGCGCCGGCACGAACGGCAACAACGCGACCGCGCTCGACGTGGCGGAGAATCCGAAGAAGATCAAGCTCGTGGAACTCGATGCCGCGCAACTGCCGCGCACGCTCGCCGACGTCGATGCCGCCGCGATCAACACGAACTTCGCGCTCGCGGCGGGCTTGCAGCCGACGAAGGATGCGATCGCGCTCGAGGACGTGCATAGCCCGTACGCGAACCTGATTGCGGTGCGCGCGAAAGACAAGGACCAGCCGTGGGTGAAAAAGCTGGTCGCGGCGTATCAGTCCGACGACGTGCGCCAGTTCCTCAAGAGCGAGTTCAAAGGCTCGGTCGTGCCATCGTTCTAAAAGCGATCGCGCACGGATCTGCAACGGCGTCCCACGGGACGCCGTTTTTACTCGTGCAACAGTTCAGTCGACGAAGACCGGCTGTAGTTCCCGTTGCCACACGATGCCCGTAGCGCCTTCCTGCACGGGCGTGAAACCGGTCCGCAGGAACAGCGCGCAAAGCTCTTCGTGCGGTTCATCCAGGCGGCAGATCACCTGATCGTAGCGAGCGCCGTGCGCGAAGTTCGTGCATGCCGCGACGAGCCGCTCACCGAGCCCGCGCCGCCGCGCGCCCGGCTCGACGAACAATAACTCGATGCGCGCCTGACGTTCGGACTCCGCACTAAGCAGAGCCGCACCCACGCGCATGGCGTTGCCTTGTTCGGCCACCCAGCAGGCGATGCGCGGCGTGCTCACCTGCATCTCGGAGAGAAAGCGCGCCACCGTCTTCGCCGCGCGCGCCTCGCTGAAAAGCTTTGGCCGATCACCCGAATAGAGATGAGCCTGACGCTCGATCATCCAGCCGAAGTCTCCAGCTCGCGGCACGCGCAGCCGGGTTTCTCCCTCGACGCATGCAGGCGAAAGCAGCCGCTCGACGTCCGCCATCGCATTGCATAGCTGATCAATCTCGGCGGTGGTCAGCCGTTTGAGCAGCGTGGCCGTTTCCGCCGACACATGCAGGTCGATCTCATCGACCCTGGCTTTCGCCTCGGGCGTGATGCGCAACAAGTGCGCGCGGCCATCGAGTTCGTTCTTTCGTCGGACCACGAGGCCGAGCTTCTGGAAGTTGTTGATCAGCCTGCTGAGATAGCCCGTATCCAGCCCGAGGTTGCGCGACAAGTCGGCGGCCGTGGTGGCTCGCGCTTGCGCCAGTTCATGCAGGATTCGTACTTCGGTCAGGGAAAAGCTGCTTTTATGCAGCCGTTCGTGGAGGGCGCCGGTATGGCGCGCATAAAAGCGGTTGAAGCGGCGCACGGCGTCAACGGCACGGCTCGGATCAATACTGCCCATCGCGTCAGTCTCTCATCAATATTGTTGTAATTAGTTGTGAATCCGAACTAATACGAGCATTGTGCCAAAGAAAGAACGACCGTGCGAATACGAAAATGCCCGAAAAGCAAGTCATTTGACAATAAGGGACCAGTTAAGCAATTGGACTGCCTGTAGGGGTAAGTCCCGATGGAAGAAGTGTTCCCATCTGACGGGCTAAACAAAATTAACTCGTTGATTTATATGCGAATTATGCGGTAGTCCTGAGGCGGGGCTTTAGCGTTGACTGGTATTATGTTGGTTATATAATGGGCTCCACTTCAGCACGTGAGAGCGCTCGATGGAGCATCGCTGGGATGATTTGACGCCGGACGCGCAGAGCGATACGCCGCTTTATCTACAGTTGGCTTCTCGTCTCGCCAAGGCAATCCACGCTGGAAACTGGGCGGCAGGCGAGGCGCTGCCTTCGGAGCGCACATTGTCCGAAGGCGTCGGTGTATCGCGAATCACGGCGAGAAAGGCCATCGCGCTGCTCGTCGAGCAAGGTCTGATCCGGCGCGTGCGCGGGGCGGGCAGTTTCATCACGCCGCGCGTCGAAGATCCGCTCTCCCGGCTCACCGGTTTCACCAGAAAGATGGAACAGCGCGGCTTCACGCCCGACTCGGTCTGGCTCGATCGCGGACTGCGCGCAGCGAATCGTGACGAAACCGTTCGTCTGGGTCTGTCGCCGGGCGCGGCCGTTGCGAGCCTCAGGCGGCTGCGGCGCGCGGACGGCATCGTGATGGCGGTCGAGCATTCGACCTTGCCCGTCGCCGTGGTGCCGGACCCGCTCGCGATCGGCGCGTCGCTGTATCGGTATCTGGAAGGGCGCAATTTGTCGGTGGTGCGCGCATTGCAGCATTTCCGCGCGGTGAATGCGGGCGCGGACATCGCGCGGCTGATGGGCGTCGCACCGCGCGCCGCGTTGCTCGCGATTACGCGCATCGGCTATTGCGCGGATCAGCGCGCGATCGAATTGACGGATACCTACTGTCGCGACGACTACTACGACTTCGTCGCGGAACTGCATCGATAAGCGTCGGCACAGACGCGCATGACCCGAAACGCTTCGAGAGAGCAAACAAGAGAACGAGAGGACCCAAGGAAGCCGTTCGCTTCTTTCGCGACGAAAGCCTGCTCGCAGCATGGCGCGGACGGCACTGAACCTCATTCATGCATCGCGTACTTCCAGAGAACTTCATGCTGAAAGGAAACATACTCACGACCGACGGCTGGATCCACGGCTCGGTCCGCTTCGAGAACGGCCGCGTGACGGCGCTCGAAGGCCATATCGCCGATCCGCTCGCCAACGACGCGCCGTACATCCTGCCCGGCTTCATCGATCTGCATGTGCATGGCGGCGGCGGGCGCGACATCATGGAAGGCGGCGATGCGGCGGACACCGTCGCGCGCCAGCACGCGCAGCACGGCACGACGAGCCTGCTCGCCACCACGATGACCGCGCCGCGCGACGAACTCATGGAAGTCGTCGCGGGGCTCGGCGAACAGGCGAAACATCGCGCAGCGGGCGGCGCGCGCATGCTGGGCGTGCATCTGGAAGGCCCGTACATCAATCCGGGCAAGCTCGGCGCGCAGCCGGACGCCGCCGCCGTCGCGGTGCGCGACGAAGTGCTCAAATATCTCGAACTCGCGCCGATCCGCGTCGTCACGATCGCGCCGGAAATCTCGGGCCATCTCGACATCATTTCCGAACTGGCCGCGCGCGGCGTGCGCGTGCAGCTCGGCCATTCGCTCGGCACGTACGACGACGCCGTCAACGCGCTCAAGCACGGCGCGCGCGGCTTCACGCACCTGTTCAACGCGATGTCGCCACTGCATCACCGCGATCCCGGCATGGTCGGCGCGGCGCTCGCGCATGCCGAATACGCCGAGCTCATCCCCGATTTGCTCCACGTGCATCCGGGCGCCATCCGCGCCGCGATGCGCGCGATTCCGCGTCTTTACGTCGTGACCGACAGCACGTCCGCGGCCGGTATGCCCGACGGCGAATATCGTCTCGGCAGCCAGCACGTCACCAAGTGCATGGGCGGCGTGCGTCTCGCGGACGGCACGCTCGCCGGCAGCACCCTGACGATGGATCAGGCGCTGCGCAATCTCGTCTCGCTGGGCATTCCGCTCGCGGACGTCTCGAATCGCCTGTCGCGTTTTCCCGCCGACTATCTCGGACTCGAAGACCGCGGCCGCATCGCGCGCGGCGCCTGGGCCGATCTCGTCGTGCTCGACCGGGAACACGCGCTGACCGCCACGTATGTCGAAGGAGAATCAATTGTCGAATATGCTTAATGAGGCGCTGGAGTCCGCCGACGTCGTCGCGGCCCAGCTCGCCGATACCTCGCGCATCGAAGAGCTCGCGGTCAAGCTCGCCGAGCAGCCGCGCCATGTCGCGCTGACGGTCGCGCGCGGTAGTTCCGACCACGCCGCCAGTTATTTCGCAAGCCTGACGATGAGCCGCATCGGCGTGCCGGTCGCGTCGCTGCCGATGTCGGTCGCCACGCTCCAGCAGGCGCCGTTGCGTGTCTCCGGACAACTCGCCGTCGCGTTCTCGCAATCGGGCAAGAGCCCCGATCTCGTCGGCACGATGCAGGCGCTGCGCGACGCGGGCGCGTTCACCGTCGCGGCGGTCAACGTCACCGGTTCGCCGCTCGAAAGCGCGTGCGAATATTTCCTGCCGCTGCTCGCGGGCCCCGAGCTTTCGGTCGCCGCGACCAAGAGCTATATCGCGATGCTGTCGCTGTCGGCCATCGTCATCGCGCACGTTCAGCGCGACGTCGAATTGCTCAACGCGCTGAAATCGCTGCCGGACGCGCTGCGCGCCGCGGGCAAGCTCGACTGGACGCGCGCCGTCGGCGAGCTTACGAACGTCGATCGCATGATCGTGATCGGCCGTGGCCTCGGCCTCGCGATCGCGCAGGAAGCCGCGCTCAAGCTGAAGGAAACCTCGGGCATCCAGGCCGAAGCGTTCTCCAGCGCGGAAGTGCGCCACGGTCCGATGGAAATCATCGACCGCGACTATCCGCTGCTCGTGTTCGCGCCGCGCGGGCCGGAGCAGGCGGGTCTCATCCAGCTTGCCGCCGATATGCGCGCTCGCGGCGCGCGCGTGCTGCTCGCCGCGCCGGAGGATGTCGCGGAAGCGGAGCTGCCGCTCGTCGCGACCGATCACCCGGCGCTCGATCCGATCGCCGCGATCCTTTCGTTCTATGTAATGGCCGCGGGTCTGGCCGCCGCGCGCGGGCGCAATCCCGACGCGCCGCGCCACCTGAACAAGGTCACCGAAACCCATTGAGTGAGATAGCCGATGCGCCGTGCCGAGGAGTCACTGTTGAACCATTCCATCGATAACCCGAACGACGTCGTGCTGCTCGCGCCGTTCACCGGTCCCGTCGTGCCGCTCGCCGATGTGCCGGACCCCGTGTTCGCCGAGGGCATGTTCGGCGACGGCATCGGCATCGATCCGCTCGATAACGTGCTCGTCTCACCCTGCGACGGCACGATCACGCATCTCGCGCGCACGCATCACGCGGTGACGCTGCGCACCAAAGAGGGCGCGGAGATTCTCGTGCATATCGGCATCGACACGGTCGAGCTGAGCGGCAAGGGCTTCACGCCGAAAGTCGGGCAGGGCGCGACGGTGCGCGCGGGCGATCCGCTCATCGAGTTCGATGCGGACTTCGTCGCGCAACACGCGCCGAGCCTCGTCTCGGTGATCGCGGTCGCGAACGGCGATGCCTTCGACGTCATCGATCGCGCCGGCCGCGGCGTGCTCAAGGCCGGCTCGCGCATGCTGGTGTTGCGCGCGAAACAAGGCGAGAAAGCCGAGACGGCGCGCACGGGCGTCAACGTGCTGGAAGAAGCACGCCGCACCCTGACGCTGGCGCACGCGGGCGGTCTGCATGCACGTCCGGCGGCGCGGGCGCGCGAAGCGGCGCGCGGTTTCGACGCGAAGGTCGAAGTGCGCTACGAAGGCAGAAAGGCGCCCGTGGAAAGCGTGGTCGGGCTGCTCGGTCTCGGTGCGGGCGAGGGCGCGACGATCGAACTGGTGGCCATCGGCGGGCAGGCGCAACAGGCGATCGAAGCCGTTGCCGCCGAATTGCTGCGCGCGGCGCTGGGCGAAGTCGAAGAGACGCCCGCGCGCGCGAAGTCGCCCGCGCCGGTCGTGAAGCCGGCCGGATCGGGCGAGCCGCTGCCGCCCAATACGCTCGCCGGCGTATGCGCGGCGCCGGGCATCGCGGTCGGCAAGCTCGTGCGCTGGGACGATCAGGAAATCGTGCCGCCCGAACAGCCGAGCGGTTCATCGGCGACGGAAAGCCGCGCGCTGGACAAAGCCATCGCTCAGGTCGATGCCGAACTCGGCGAAACCGTGCGCACGGCGTCGCAGCGTGGGGCCGTCGGCGAAGCGGGCATTTTCGCGGTGCATCGCGTGCTGCTCGAAGATCCGACACTCCTCGATGCCGCGCGCGATCTGATCAGCCTCGGCAAGAGCGCGGGCTTCGCGTGGCGCGAGGCGATCCGCGCGCAGATCGCGCTGCTCTCGAACGTGCAGGACGACCTGCTCGCCGAGCGCGCCGCCGATCTGCGGGATATCGAAAAGCGCGTGCTGCGCGCGCTCGGTCTGAGCAACACGGCGGCGCGCGAGCTGCCCGAAGAAACTGTGCTCGCGGCCACGGAATTCACGCCGTCCGATCTGTCCTCGATCGACCGCACGCGCGTCACCGCGCTCGTGATGGCGCGCGGCGGCGCAACCTCGCACGCGGCGATCATCGCGCGGCAGATCGGCATTCCGGCGCTCGTCGCCATCGGCGATGCGCTGCACGCGATTCCCGAAGGCACGCAAGTGGTCGTGGATGCATCGGCGGGACGCGTCGAGCATGCACCGACCGCGCTCGACGTCGAACGCGCGCGCAACGAACGCGAACGTCTCGCGGGCGTGCGCGAGGCGAATCGCAAGCTCTCGCAACAAACCGCATCGACGAAGGATGGCCGGCATATTGAAGTCGCCGCGAATATCGCGACGCTCGACGACGCGAAGGCCGCCGTCGAAAACGGCGCGGATGCGGTCGGCCTGTTGCGCACCGAACTGCTGTTCATCCATCGCCAGTCGGCGCCGACGGTCGCGGAGCATGCGGAAAGCTATCAGGGCATCGTCGATGCGCTGCAGGGCCGCACCGCGATCATCCGCACGCTCGATGTCGGCGCGGACAAGGAAGTCGACTATCTGACGCTGCCGCCCGAAGAAAACCCGGCGCTTGGTCTGCGCGGCATCCGCCTCGCGCAAGTGCGCCCCGATCTGCTCGACGACCAGTTGCGCGGCCTGCTCGCCGTCAAGCCGCTGGGCACGGTGCGCATCCTTCTGCCGATGGTGACGGATGCCGGCGAGCTGCAGCGCCTGCGGGCGCGCATCGACGAACTGGCGCGCGAAGCCGGCCGCACCGAGCCGGTCGAAGTGGGCGTGATGATCGAAGTGCCGTCGGCGGCGCTGCTCGCGGATCAACTCGCGAAGTACGCCGATTTCCTCTCGATCGGCACCAACGATCTCACGCAGTACACGCTCGCGATGGACCGTTGCCAGCCCGATCTCGCCGCGCAGTCCGACGGCCTGCATCCCGCCGTGCTGCGCCTCATCAAGGCGGCGGTGCAGGGCGCGGAAAAGCACGGCAAATGGGTCGGCGTGTGCGGCGCGCTCGGCGGCGATCCGGTCGCGGCGCCTTTGCTCGTCGGTCTCGGCGTGACCGAATTGTCGGTCGATCCGGGCTCCGTGCCCGGCATCAAGGCGCGCGTGCGCAATCTCGATTACCAACTGTGCCGTCAGCGCGCCGAGGACTGCCTCGCGCTCGAATCGGCGCAGGCAGTAAGAGCGGCAAGCCGCGAAATCTGGCCGCAGGACTAGTTCGCGGATGTCTTTTCAGCAATCCCCGAAGCAGTAACGACAAGACCTATATTTTTGGAGAACCCGATGGACGCCAACCCGTTTGCAAAGATGCAGCGACTAGGTCGCGCGCTGATGCTGCCAATCGCCGTATTACCGGTGGCCGGCCTGCTTCTGCGTCTCGGCCAGCCCGACGTCTTCAACATCAAGATGATCGCCGATGCCGGCGATGCGATCTTCACCAATCTGCCGCTGCTGTTCGCGATCGGCGTGGCGGTGGGCTTCGCGAAGGACAACAACGGCACGGCGGGGCTCGCCGGCGCGATCGGCTATCTCATCGAAGTGGCCGTGATGAAGGACATCAACGACAAGCTCAACATGGGCGTGCTGTCGGGGATCATCGCCGGTATGGTGGCGGGTTACATGTACAACCGGTACAAGGACATCAAGCTGCCCGAGTATCTGGCGTTCTTCGGCGGCAAGCGCTTCGTGCCGATCGTCACAGGCGTCGCGTGTCTGATACTCGGCATCGTGCTGGGCTATATCTGGCAGCCGGTGCAGGCGGCCATCGACACGGCGGGCAACTGGCTGACGACGGCCGGCGCGCTCGGCACCTTCGTGTTCGGCGTGCTGAACCGGATCCTGCTCGTAACGGGCCTTCACCACATCATCAACTCGCTCGCATGGTTCGTGTTCGGCTCGTTCACGCCGCCCGGCGGCGGCGCGGTGGTGCACGGCGACCTGCATCGCTTCTTCGCGGGCGATCCGACCGCGGGCGGCTTCATGACCGGCTTCTTCCCGATCATGATGTTCGGCCTTCCGGCCGCGTGTCTCGCGATGTTCCATGAAGCGCCGAAGGATCGCCGCGCGGTCGTCGGCGGCCTGCTGTTCTCGATGGCGCTGACCGCGTTCCTGACGGGCGTGACCGAGCCGATCGAGTACAGCTTCATGTTCCTCGCGCCGGTTCTCTACGCGATCCACGCGGTGCTGACGGGCCTGTCGCTCGCGATCTGCTCGGCGCTCGGCATCCATCTGGGCTTCACGTTCTCGGCGGGCGCGATCGACTACGTGCTGAACTACGGCCTGTCGCAACGCGGCTGGCTGGCGCTCGTGATCGGTGTCGTGTACTTCGTCATCTACTACGGTCTGTTCCGCTTCTTCATCCGCAAGTTCAACATGGCGACGCCGGGCCGCGAGCCGGCCACGACCGATGCGCAAACCGATGTCGATACCACGGTCGCCGGCGGCCTGATTCCGCCGGTTCCTGGCGCGGCGGTGGCGGCATCGAACACGCGCGCTGCAAGGTACATCGCGGCGCTCGGCGGCGCGTCCAACCTGACGCTCGTCGATGCCTGCACGACGCGTCTGCGTCTGTCGGTGGTGGATACGGAGAAGGTGTCGGAACCGCAGTTGAAGACCGTCGGCGCGCGTGGCGTGCTCAAGCGCGGCGCGACCAACGTGCAGGTGATCATCGGACCGGAAGCGGACCTGATCGCCGATGAAATCCGCAGCGAACTCGAGCATTCGTCGACGCGCGGCGCGACGCCCGCTTCATCGACGCCGGCGCAACCGGCGGCAGCGGCGGCGAGCGTCGATCAGACGCCCGGCCCGCTCGATCCGGACCCGTTCCGCTGGCTCGCGGTGTTCGGCGGCGCGACCAATGTCGCATCGCTCGACGCGGTTGCGCAGACGCGCCTGCGCGTGGTCGTGCGCGATCCGTCGTCGGTGGATCGTCAGCGTCTGTCGTCGCTGGATGTCGCGTGGGTGTCGGCCGATACGTTCCACATCGTCGTGGGCGCAGCGGCGCAACGTTATGCGACGCAACTGTCCGCGCGCCTGTCGGGCAGTGGCGGCGGCGCGGCGCCGATGCCGGCCTGATGCGGTAATCGATGGTTGAAAGCAGACGGCACCTTCGGGTGCCGTTTTCTTTTCCAGCGCAGGGCAAAAGAAAAAGCCCGCTGTCTTATCGACAGCGGGCTTCGCAAGTTTTGCTACGACACAGTCAGGCGTTACGCGAACTCGTGCAGCGCCGAGCGCATCTTCTTCATTGCGCTCGCCTCGATCTGGCGAATGCGTTCCGCCGATACGCCGAACTCATCGGCCAGTTCATGCAGCGTCTTGCCGCCCGATCCGTCGTCCTGCACGTCGAGCCAGCGCGCCTTGATGATGCGGCGGCTGCGCTCATCCAGCGATTCGAGCGCTTCGGCAAGGCCGTCGCTCTGCAGCTTGTCGAACTGGCGCGCGGCAATCACGTTCGTCGGCTCGTTGTGCGAGTCCGCCAGATAGGCGATGGGCGCGAACGCTTCCTCGCCGTCATCGACCTGACCTTCGAGCGCGATATCGCCGCCCGACAAGCGGGTTTCCATTTCCGCGACTTCCTCGCGCTTCACATTCAGCTCGCTCGCGAGACCTTCGATCTCGTCCGGCGTAAACGCCGAGTGGCTGGTCTTGTGACTGCGCAGGTTGAAGAACAGCTTGCGCTGCGCCTTGGTCGTCGCGACCTTCACCATGCGCCAGTTGCGCAGAATGTACTCGTGGATCTCGGCCTTGATCCAGTGCATGGCGTACGAAACCAGGCGCACGTTTTGCTCGGGGTCGAAGCGCTTCACGGCCTTCATCAGACCGATGTTGCCTTCCTGGATCAGGTCCGCGTGCGGCAGGCCGTAACCGAGATAGTTACGGGCGATCGACACGACGAGCCGCAAGTGCGAAAGCACGAGCTGGCGCGCGGCGTTCAGGTTGCCCTGCTCGCGAAACTCGGTGGCGTACTGACGTTCCTCCGCCTGCGAGAGCATCGGAATACGGTTCACTGCTTGTATGTAGGAATCGATGTTGCCGATCTGGCCGGTCAGCATCGACGACTGTGCGTACGTCAGCGCGCCTGCCGAAGATGCCTTGGCAGGTGCCGAGTTCACGACATTCGGAAGGGTCATCGCATTGGTCACGCTCATAAGCTCCTTATCAACAATTCACTCGCCGCTTAACAACAGCGACAGGTCAGACACGATATTAGCACTCCGGTTCATCGAGTGCTAAGTGTTAGAGCAGAGGGGAATCTGGGAGTTCCCACAAAAACTATCGAATTAGCAAGGTCAATAGGACAGACCGTTGCATGATAAGCGGAAGAAAGTACCGAGGATAAGGCTGCTTTCGAATCCGTTACCGCTTTTGTGCGCTGCGGCGAAAGATAATTCAACAAACGGAGACGGTGGTTGCGATTCCTGCAAATTCTGAAAAACGTCTCTAGAATCGCGAGACAACGCTCTTAATGAAACACGCCCGTCATCGGAGTAATTGGGGTGCTCATGCATAAAAACAAGAGTTCGTGGCAACGTCCGCTTTCCCGCGTGGCGGTTCTTGCCGCATTCGGCCTTGCGTCGGCGGCAGCTCACGCCGATCGTTTCGGCCTTCAGATCGCCGGCGGCGTCGCCGATCGCGACATCAAGAAAGCCGACCTCGGCGTGGCCTGGGATCCGGGCCTTAACTGGTGGGAGATCGGCGGATTCCACTTCACGCTCATCGGCGAAGGGCACGTGTCCTACTGGCACACGACCGAGGATAACGCCGTCCACCCGAACATCTGGGAGGTCGGCATTACGCCGGTGGTGCGCTTCGTGAAGAGCTCCGGCTACTTCCGGCCGTTCATCGAGGCGGGCGTCGGCGTGCGGCTGCTTTCGCATACGCGCATCACGGAGAATTTCTCGGTGGGCTCGGCGTTCCAGTTCGCGGACATGGTGGGCGTCGGCATGATCTTCGGCGCGCAGCAGAACTATCAGGCGGGCTTTCGTTTCCAGCATCTGTCGAACGGCGGTATCAAAGAGCCGAATCCTGGTATAAATTTCAGCCAGCTATATCTGCAATACAACTTCTGACGAGGCGCCGGCGCATCGGTTCCTCGACGCAAGAGGACTCGACAGATGCCGGCAAAAACCATTGAGGCGATCCGCGGCCTCGAGCGTGACCGTTTCCGTGCGATGGTCGAGGGCGACGGCCCGGCGCTGGACGCGCTGCTGGCCGAGAACGTCAGCTACGTCCACACGAACGGCAAACGGGAGACGAAGCGCCAGTTCATCGACGCGATCACCGCAGGCCGCCGCCGCTATCGTCAGATCGAGATCCAGTCGCAGGACGTGCTGCCCGCCGGCCGCGACACGTGCCTCGTGTCGGGCCGCGCGCTGATCGAGATGGAATCGAAGAACGGCGCGCTGCTGTTTCCGATCGCCTATACCGCCGTTCACGTGCAGACCGAGGGTCAATGGCAGCTGCTCGCGCTGCAGGCGACGCGCGTGGCGCTCGAATAGCCACGCGCGCCGTTCGTCAGGCTTCGACGGCTTCGTCCTGCCGCACGTTGTCCACGACGCGCCCGGAACGGTTCACCGCGCTCACGACCGCATCGGCGACAGCGAGCGCCGGATTCGCATGCACCGCGACGCCGAAGCGCGTCTGACCGTCGCCGACGCGGCAGCCGACGAACGCCGCCGTATCGCCGCCCGCCGTCACGGCTGATTCGAACCAGTTCACGTTTGCGTCCACGCCGAGGGCCGCGGCGACCGTCTGCGCGTAAGCGTCGCCGCTCGTCGTGCCGGCTGGCGGCGCCACCGCGACGCGCTTCCCGAATACCGACAGCGTCGATACGTCGACGCGCGAAACCGGCCCGCCCGCGTCGAAATACTCGCGTTTGAAGAGTTCGCAGATCGCGTCGCCGCCGATTTCCGCGCCGGATGCATCGGTGATCCGTTGCACGGCGTGGCTGAACTCGATCTGCACGCGCCGCGGCGGCGTGAAGCCTAAGCCGCGTTCCAGCAGGAAAGTGGAGCCGCCCTTGCCGGACTGGCTGTTCACGCGGATCACGGCATCGTAGCTGCGGCCGAGATCGGCGGGATCGATCGGCAAATAGGGCACTTCCCACACCGTGCCCGGCACGCGCTGCGCGAAGCCCTTGCGGATCGCGTCCTGATGCGAACCCGAAAACGCGGTGAACACGAGGTCGCCAGCATACGGGTGACGCGGGTGCACCGGAATCTGGTTGCAGCGCTCGACGACGCGGCGCACGGCGTCGATATCGGAGAAATCGAGTCCCGGATCGATGCCTTGCGTATAGAGATTCATTGCGAGCGTGACGAGATCGACATTGCCGGTGCGCTCGCCATTGCCGAAGAGACAGCCTTCGATGCGGTCCGCGCCCGCGAGCACCGCCATTTCCGCCGCCGCGACCGCCGTCCCGCGATCGTTATGCGGATGCACCGAGAGCACGATGCTGTCGCGATAGCCCATGTTGCGGTCCATCCACTCGACCTGATCGGCGAACACGTTGGGCATCGCGGCTTCGACCGTCGCGGGCAGGTTCACGATCATCTTGTGATCGGGCGTCGGACGCCACATTTGCGCGACGGCGTCGCAGACTTCCCGCGCGAACGAGAGCTCCGTCATGCTGAAAGTCTCGGGCGAGTACTGATAGGTCCAGTGCGTTTCCGGCCGTGCCGCCGCGCATTCCTTGATGAGGCGCGTCCCTTCGACGGCGAGCGCCTTCACTTCTTCCTTCGACTGATTGAACACGATCTTGCGGAACGACGGCGCGATCGCGTTATAGAGGTGCACGATCACCTTGCTCGCGCCCGCGACCGCTTCGAACGTGCGCTCGATCAGTTCGCGGCGCGACTGCACGAGCACTTCGATGGTCACGTCGTCCGGGATGCGTTTTTCGTCGATCAACTTGCGCACGAAGTCGAAATCGGTCTGCGATGCCGACGGGAATCCCACCTCGATTTCCTTGAACCCGATTTTCACCAGCATCTCGAAGAACTCGAGCTTCGCGGCGATGCTCATCGGCTCGATGAGCGACTGGTTGCCGTCGCGCAGATCGGTGCTCATCCAGATGGGCGCCTTCTCGATCGTGCGGTTCGGCCAGCGGCGGCCATTCAGACGGACTTGCGGAAACGGGCGGTATTTCTCGGCGGGGTTCGGCATCATGATCGTCGATCTCTCTTCGGACAGTTTGCGTAGCGCCTGCGAGAGAGGCCGTGTCCGGCGGCTGGCCGGGCGTGGCGGGATGCACGTGAGGCGGTGCGGCGCGCGCGTGTCGCGGAATCACCAGCGATGGTGACGCCTGTGACCAACGTGAACGTGCGCGGAGCAACGTGCATTTGACCCTCGCGTTTCCGTTTCGCGGGATGCGCGAACGAAAAGCTGACGACTACAGGTGGTAAGAAAAGGAACTACAGAGACTGCTGGCAGGACCGGGCGCCTTGCGACGCGCGGCGCTACGTCTGGCGACTTACGCTAGACGTAGCGATAGGGGCCGCGCTAGGCGGCCCGGGATAATTCGGAGGGAGGAAGGCTGAGTAAAGCTCATGCGATCGACTTTAAACCAGCGTTGAATACCGTGTCAAATGGGATTTGCCTGATCGACGACAGGTTTGCGCACCACATCGACGATCACTTCGACCTGCCGCACGACCGCGGGCGGCACCGGCACATCGCCGCGCAGCACGCATTCGATCCATCGCGCGGTGGTCGCGGCGTCGAGCGTTTCGGGCAGTTCGATGGGAGGCGCGTGCGGCTGCGAGTGCTCGGGCGAGATCAGCGTATCGACGTGGCCGTCGTGGAACCAGTCGACCTGCACCTGGCGGCGCGTGTCCGCGACGGCTTCGCCTTCGGTGCCGCGCGCGAGCAGTGCGCCGCCCGCCGCCGCATCGGGATGCTCGGTGAAAAGTCCCGTGAGACTCTCGCGATACTCCGGATGCGTGTAGTTGACGAGCCTCAGGCCCGGATCGGCGAACGGCTGAAGGATCTTTACGAGCGTGTGCGTCGAATTGCGCACGCCCATGCGGCGTCTCAGCGCCAGGAGCCGGGCGAGCTTCGGCGCGAGCACGGCGATCGGCGCGAATGCGAGTCGGCGCGATGCGAGGCTGTCTTCGATTTCATCGTGCGAAGCCGCGTGCGCGATACCCAGTTCGGCGAAAATCGCGGCGCTCGTCACGCGGCCAGGATCGTCGGTGACGCCGTGCACCAGCACCGGCACGCCTTCGCGCGCGAGCAGAAGCGACAGCAGCGGCACGAGATTCGGCGTCTTGCGCGCGCCGTTGTAGCTCGGTATCGACACGGGCCGCGCGTGCTCGCGGCCATCCTGAACATGCAGCGGCTCGAACGAGCGATGCGCGGCGGACAGCATGGCGGCGAGCTCGGCGGAGGTCTCGCCCTTGACGCGGTAGGCAAGCAGCACCGCGCCCAGTTCGAGTTCGGAGACGCGATCTTCGAGGATCGCTTCGTAGAGCGCGTAGGTGTCCTCGTGCGAGAGGGCGCGCGCGCCGTTCGGCCCGCGGCCGATTTCCTTGATATAGCGCGCGCAGGCGAAAGTGGGGGCAGCGGAGTCGGTCATCGGATAGTTGTGGCGGATCGGGTGCTCAATTCCGTACTGTGAGCGATGCCGTCGCGCGTTTTAAGGTGCAGGAAGCTTATTGAGTACCGTATTTGACGAGCGCTGGCAAGCTGCACCGAGCGAGCGTTTCGCCCGTATTTCCTCCGATGCTTACGAATAACGCCGCGCCCACCGACCCGGCGATGGCTCGCCGAAAGCTCGCAAAGCCGCGTCCGACAAGCTTCGCCACGATTTACGCGCGCACGTTACACTCCCTTTTCTCGCCGGCCGTCCGCGCTGGCGCATTCGTCCATGAATCTGCACATCAAAAACAGCAACAGGAGAGCGGGATGAGTTACGTATTTCCTCCGGCGCCGGCCGCAGCGGTGCCCGTCGATGGTTCGAATGAGCAGTTTCCGGTGCGCCGCATCTACTGCGTCGGCCGCAACTACGAAGCCCATGCGCGCGAAATGGGCCACGATCCGGATCGTGAGCCGCCGTTTTTCTTCAGCAAGCCCGCGGATGCCGTGCTGTACGTCGCGCCCGGTTCGACGGGCGAATTCCCGTATCCGTCGCAGACGAAGAATCTGCACTTCGAGATGGAACTCGTGGCCGCGATCGGCAAGCAGGGCAAGGACATTCCCGCCGATAAAGGGCTCGATTACATCTACGGCTACGCGCTCGGCCTCGACATGACGCGCCGCGACCTGCAAGCCGAAGCGAAGAAGCTCGGCCGTCCGTGGGACACGGCGAAAGGCTTCGACCGCTCGGCGCCGATCGGCCCGATTCATCCGGTGTCGAAGGTCGGGCATCTGGAAAAGAGCGCGATCTGGCTGACCGTCAATGGCGAGGAAAAGCAGCGTTCGGACATCTCGCAACTGATCTGGTCGGTGGGTGAAACCGTCGCGTATCTGTCGACGCTCTTCGAGCTCTTTCCCGGCGATCTCATTTTCACCGGCACGCCTGAAGGCGTCGGCGCGGTCGTGAAGGGCGATCTGCTGAAGGGCGGTGTCGGCGGCATCGGTGAATTTTCGGTGCGCGTCGTATGAAGCTCTACAGCTATTTCCGAAGTTCGGCGGCGTATCGCGTGCGCATCGCGCTGAATCTGAAGGGGCTCGATTACGATTACGTCGGCGTGCATTTGCTGCGCGATGGCGGGCAGCAGCTCAAGCCCGAATATCGCGCGGTGAATCCGGACGGCATCGTGCCCGCTCTCGTCGATGGCGACGACGTGCTCACGCAATCCCTCGCGATCATCGAATATCTCGAGGAAACGCATCCCGAGCCCGCGCTTCTGCCGAAAAGCCCGTCCGAGCGCGCGTTCGTGCGTTCCGTCGCGATGCAGGTCGCGTGTGAAATCCATCCGCTCGACAACCTGCGCGTGCTGAAGTACCTGAAGCATCAGGTCAAGGTGCCGGACGAAGCGAAGGACGCGTGGTACCGGCACTGGGTCGAAATCGGCTTCGAGTCGCTCGAAAAGCGGCTCGCCGCCGACAAGCGGGTCGGCGCGCTGACTTTCGGCGACACGCCGACCGTCGCCGATCTGTGCATCGTGCCGCAGGTATTCAACGCGCGGCGCTTCGGCATCGACGTGAGTCCGTATCCGACGATCGCGCGCATCGCGGACCACGCCTGCACGCTCGACGCCTTCGCACGGGCCGCTCCGGCGCAGCAGCCGGACGCCGAATGACGGCGGCGGATTCTGCGGGAGCGCTGTCGGGTTATCTGTCGGGTGCGGGTCTGGGAGCGAGCCTGATCGTCGCGATCGGGGCGCAGAATGCGTTCGTGTTGCGGCAGGGGTTGAAGCGCCGCCACGTGGGCATCGTCGTGTCGATCTGCGCGTTCATCGACGTGCTGTTGATCGCGCTCGGCGTCGGCGGAATGGGCGCGCTCATCGCGCGTGCGCCTGTTCTGCTCGACGTCATTCGCTGGGCAGGCGCGATCTTCGTGTTTCTGTATGGCGTGCGCGCTTTCCTCGCGGCGTGGCGCGGGCCGGGGCATCTGAACGCATCGGACGGCGATTCGCAGACGGCGATCGGCGCGGCGTCCACCGTGCTCGCGCTGTCGCTGCTCAATCCGCATGTCTATTTGGACACCGTGGTGTTGCTCGGCGGCATCGGCGCGCAGCGTGGCTGGCCGGGCAATGCGTGGTTCGCGGCGGGCGCGATGTGCGCGTCGGTCATCTGGTTCACGGCGCTCGGCTACGGGGCGCGTCTTTTGGAGCCGTGGTTCGAGAAGGACGTATCGTGGCGCGTGCTCGATGTGATCGTCGGCTGCGTGATGTGGTGGATCGCGGCTTCGCTGATATTCGCGCGATAAAAAAGGGCGTCCAACTGGACGCCCTTTTCAGGTTCAGCCGAGCAGCGCGTCCGCGAACTCTTCGGCGCTGAACGGCTGCAAATCTTCGACCTTCTCGCCCACGCCGATGAAGTACACCGGAACGGGCCGCTGACGCGCGATCGCGGCGAGAATACCGCCTTTCGCAGTGCCGTCGAGCTTGGTCACGACGAGGCCGGTCAGACCCAGCGCATCGTCGAATGCCTTCACCTGCGCGAGCGCATTCTGGCCCGTGTTCGCGTCGATCACGAGCAGCACTTCGTGCGGCGCGTCGGGCATCGCTTTGGCGATCACGCGGCGCACCTTGCGCAGTTCTTCCATCAGATGTAGTTGCGTCGGCAGACGGCCGGCGGTGTCGGCCATCATCACGTCGATCTTGCGCGCACGCGCCGCGCCGACGGCGTCGTAGATCACGGCGGCGGCGTCGCCGCTTTCCTGCGCGATCACCATCACGTTGTTGCGCTCGCCCCAGACCGTCAGTTGCTCGCGCGCGGCTGCGCGGAACGTATCGCCAGCGGCGAGCAGCACCGACTGGTTGAAGCGCTGCAGATGCTTCGCGAGTTTCCCGATGCTGGTCGTCTTGCCGACGCCATTCACGCCCGCGATCATCATCACGAGAGGTTGCGCGCGTCCGAGCATCAGCGATTTTTCGAGCGGACGCAGCAGATCGACGAGCAATTCGCGCAGCGCGGCCTTCACTTGCGACGCGTCGGTCAGACGCTCCGCGCGCACTTTCTCACGCAGCGATTCGAGCAGAAACTCGGTTGCATCGACGCCGGCATCGGACATCAGCAGCGCGGTTTCGAGTTCTTCGTACAGGTCTTCATCGATCTTCGCGCTGACGAAAATCCCGGTCAGATTGGAGCTCGTCTTGGAGAGACCGTGACGCAGACGCGAGATCCACGATTTTTTCGCGGCCGGATCGGCCTCGGGCGGCGGCACGATTTCCTCGTTCGCCTGATCCGTTTCCGGACCGCGCGCCCATTGCGACTGGGTGCGGCCTTGCCAGTATTCCTTCGATTCTTCCGTCCGAGGCTCGACGGACGGCGTGGGTACGACGGGCGCAGCGGGTTTCGCGGGGGCTTCGGGCTGCGCTTCTTCCGACGGCGTCTCGACAATGCCAAGCGCCTGCCGTTCGAGCTCGGCGTCGGAGATTTCTTCGTCCTCGGCGGCCTCGACGGATTCGTCCTGAGGAGCGCCGGGCGGCGCGTCAGCCGGCTTTTTGAATTTCTTGAAGAAGCTGAACATGGATTTTGACGATGATGCGCGCGTGAACCGATGGCCTCTTGCGCGCGTTCGAGTCGCTCCGCGCGAGGCCCGCGCGATGGGATAGTAGCCGCATATTTTATCAGGCGCCGCCGTCGGCGCCCGTGCGGCTCCCGGCATGGCGTGCGCGTGTGGTAACGTTGCCTTCATTGCCCGGGCTGGCTGATCTTCAGGCAAAAATGCCCGGCGCGCTCCACTCCAACAATCTGTTTATGCCCCGCACGTCCGCTACCCGATCCACCTTGCCGAGCCATACGCCATCGCGCGGAGGCAAACCGCACACGATCCGCATCATCGGCGGAGAGTGGAAACGCACGCCGCTGCCCGTGCTCGATCTCGATGGACTCAGGCCCACGCCGGATCGCGTGCGCGAGACGCTCTTCAACTGGCTCGGACAGGATCTGAGCGGTCAGCGTTGTCTCGACATGTTCGCGGGCAGCGGCGCGCTCGGTTTCGAGGCGGCGTCGCGCGGCGCGGCGCGTGTGGTGATGGTCGAAAGAAGCGGGAAGGCAGCGGCGCAGATCAGGGCGAATCAGACGAAGCTCGGCGCGCGCAACATCGAGGTTGCGGAAGCGGATGCGCTGAGGCTCGTCGCGAGCCTCGCGCGCGACTCGTTCGACGTGATCTTTCTCGACCCACCGTTCGGCGATCAGGCGTTGCTTCTGCGCGCGCTGGAACTGGCGGCGCCGCTCGTCACGCCCGACGGGGCGATTTACGTCGAATGCGGCGATGCGCTGGACCTGACAGGCATCGATGGGCTCGCCGGCTGGACCGTCGTGCGTGAAGGCAAGGCGGGCGCGGTCCGCTATCATTTGCTGCGTCGCGAAAATGAGGAATAATGCGCGTTCCCGATTTTGGTACAGCCAATCTCGCGGGGAATGAGGGAGAGTTGGTCGTCGCAGCCACGCGGCCCAATGTAAATAGAAGAGGAGAAGCTCATGGTTGTCGCCGTGTATCCGGGTACGTTCGACCCGCTCACTCGTGGGCATGAAGACATCGTCCGGCGCGCATCGAGCATTTTTGATCAGCTCGTCGTGGGCGTCGCGCACAGCCAGGCAAAGAAGCCGTTTTTCTCGCTGCAGGAGCGGCTGGATATCGCGCACGACGTGCTCGGGCATTATCCGAACGTGCAGGTGAGCAGTTTCACCGGGCTACTGAAGGATTTCGTCCGCAAGAACAACGCGCGCGTGATCGTGCGCGGACTGCGCGCCGTGTCCGATTTCGAGTACGAGTTCCAGATGGCCGGGATGAATCGCTATCTGCTGCCCGACGTCGAGACGATGTTCATGACGCCATCGGATCAGTATCAGTTCATCTCCGGCACCATCGTGCGCGAGATTGCGCAGCTCGGCGGCGACGTGAGCAAGTTCGTGTTCCCGTCGGTGGAAAAGCGGCTGATTGACAAAGTCGGTATTCTGTCGCAGAAGGATCCCGCGGCGCCCTGAGCGCCGGGCCCGTGCGCTTCGTCGTTATTGAACGTCGCGCGCGGGCGTCATGCCGGACTCGAAACCGGCGCAAGAGAGTGAAGCATGTCTTTGATCATTACCGACGAGTGCATCAACTGCGACGTTTGCGAGCCCGAGTGCCCGAACGACGCCATTTCGATGGGTCCCGACATCTACGTGATCGACCCGAACAAATGCACGGAATGCGTCGGCCATTTCGACGAACCGCAGTGCCAGCAGGTGTGCCCCGTGGAATGCATTCCGCGCGACCCGGCGCATGTCGAGACGCCTGAGCAGTTGATGGCCAAGTACCACGCGCTGATGGCGGCGAAGGGCCAGTAAGCCCTTCGCGTCTTATCCGATCAGCCCGGTCAGGGCGGCGACGAGCGCATCGCATTCGGCGGGCGTGCCGATCGAGATGCGCAGATGCTGATCGATTCGCGGCAACTTGAAATGACGCACGAAAATCTCTTTCGCCTTGAGCGCGGCGGCGAGTGCCGCGGCATCGTGTGCGGGATGCTTCGCGAACACGAAGTTGGCGGCGGACGGCACCACGTCGAAGCCGAGCGCCTGCAGTTGCGCGGTCAGTTTCTCGCGGCTCGCGATGACCTTCGCGCAGCCTTCTTCGAACCACGCCTGATCCTCATACGATGCGATCGCCGCGACCTGCGCGAGGCGATCGAGCGGATACGAGTTGAAGCTGTCCTTCACGCGCGTGAGCGCTTCGATCAGCGCCGGATCGCCGAATGCGAAGCCGACGCGCATGCCGGCCAGTGAACGCGCCTTCGAAGTCGTCTGTACGACGAGCAGGTTCGGATACGCGTCGATCAGATTCACGGCCGATTCCGCGCCGAAATCGACATACGCTTCATCGATGATCACAGGCGCGTCCGGATTCGCTTTCAGCAGGATTTCGATTTCCGAAAGCGGCAGCGCGCGGCCTGTCGGCGCATTCGGATTCGGTAGCAGCACGCCGCCGCCCGGCGCGCGGTAATCATCGACATCGATTGCGAAATCCGCGTTCAAAGGCACGGTCTCGTAGGCGACGCCGTAAAGCTGCGCGTAGACCGGATAAAAGCTGTAGGTGATGTCGGGGAAAGAAATCGGCTTGTCGTGCTTCAGCAGCGCCTGAAACGCGTGCGCGAGCACTTCGTCGGAACCGTTGCCGGCGAACACCTGCTCGATACGCAACCCATGATGCTTCGCAACCGTTTCGCGCAACGCGCGCGCGGTCGGATCGGGATATTTGCGCAGCGACGCGCCATCCTCGCCGAGTTCGCGCCGAATCGCTTCGACGACACGCGGCGACGGCGGGTACGGGTTCTCGTTCGTGTTGAGCTTGACGGGATGTGCCAGCGCGGGTTGCTCGCCCGGCACATAAGGCGTCAGACGATGGACGATATCGCTCCAGAAACGGCTCAAGGTCGGCTCCAAATCAAGAGTTGCGGTGCAGGTTCATCATCGCACGCTCGGTTTCGCCCGCGACGACGAAGGGCATCACGGCGAGCGCGCGCTCGATCGACTGATCGATCACATCCTGTTCCTCGCGGCGCGGCGGCTTGAGCACGAAGTTCGCGACATCGGGCTTCGCACCCGCGCGCGCGCCTTCGGGAATGAGATCGCGCGGATGCCCGATGCCGATGCGCAACCGCCAATATTGCTGCGAAGAAAGGTGCGCGGAAATATCCTTCAGTCCGTTATGTCCGCCGCTGCCGCCGCCGAGTTTCATCTTGACGGTGCCGGGCGGCAGATCGAGTTCATCGTGCGCGACGAGAATCTCGTCGGGCAGAATCTTGAAGAACTGCGCGAGCGCGACCACCGATTGTCCCGAGCGGTTCATGAAGGTCTGCGGTTCGAGCAGATGCACTTCGTGGCCGTGCAGACGCCCCTTGCCGTAGAAACCGTGAAAGCGACGCTCGTCGCGCAGCGTCGCGCCCGCGTCGCGCGCGAACTGGTCGACGAACCAGAAGCCCGCGTTATGCCGCGTCGCGGTGTATTCGGCGCCCGGATTGCCCAGGCCGACGATCAGCTTGATCATGTCGAATCTTGTAGAACGAAAAAAAAACCCGCCGGGGCTTGCGCGCCGGCGGGTCACGTCGACCGTTCTTGCGAACGGATCGAGAGGATAGCGGTGTTCCGCGTGCTTACTCGGCCGCCGGCTTTTCGCCTTCAGCAACTTCGCCAGCCCCTTCCGACACGACAGCGGCCGGAACGGTAGCCGAAGCCACCACCGGGTTTTCCGCTTCGACGGAAACCGTCAGGCTCACGCCCTTCGGCAACGGGATGTCCTTCGCGTGCATCGTTTGACCGGCTTCGATCTTCGCCAGATCGATTTCCAGGAACTCAGGCAGGTCTGCCGGCAGGCATTCCACTTCCAGTTCCGTCACGACGTGCGAGATCACCGCGCCCGCCAGCTTCACGGCCGGGTTGGTTTCCTGGTTCATGAAGTGCAGCGGCACCTTGGTGTGCAGCTTCTTCTTCGCGTCGACGCGCTGGAAGTCCACGTGCAGCACGAGCTGCTTGAACGGGTGGTATTGCACGTCGCGCAGCAGAACCTGTTGCGACTTGCCGGCCACTTCCAGATCGAGAATCGACGAGTGGAAAACTTCCTTCTTCAGGGCGTGCCACAGGGCGTTGTGGTCGAGTTCGACCAGTTGAACGTCCGTTTCACCACCGTACACGATACCCGGGGTCTTGCCCGAGTTACGCAGGCGGCGGCTCGCACCCGTACCTTGCTTGCTACGCTCGAAAGCGACGACTTTCATGTTTCACTCCTATATCTGCCCGCGACCAGGCAGGGAAACCGGGATCATCGAAAATGTGTGATCCCACAACAAGCGACGCGAACCTTCGTTCGTTCGCGCCGATCATGCAAAAACGCGAAGCATGCGCCTCGCGTTCCTTGCTCAATTCTGTTTAGCCTTCGGCGAAGAGCGACATCACCGAGTCGCCGCGCCGGATTCTGGAGAATGTCTCGGCGAGCAGACCCGCGCTCGACAGCAGACGGATCTTCGGGCACGCGAGCGATTCGGACGACAGCGGAATGGTGTCCGTGACGACCAGTTCGTCCAGTTGCGACGCCGCGATGCGTTCGCCCGCGCCACCCGACAGCACCGGGTGCGTGGCATACGCGAAGACCTGCTTCGCGCCGCGGTCCTTCAGCACTTGCGCGGCCTTGCACAGCGTGCCGGCGGTATCGACCATGTCGTCCATGATCACGCAGGTGCGTCCTTCCACTTCACCAATGATGTTCATCACTTCGGCGACATTCGCCTTCGGACGACGCTTGTCGATGATCGCGAGGTCGGTGTTCAACTGCTTGGCGAGCGCACGCGCGCGCACCACGCCGCCCACGTCCGGCGACACGACCAGCAGATGATCATGATTCTGCTTGCGCAGATCGCCGAGCAGGACGGGCGTAGCGTAGATGTTGTCGACGGGGATGTCGAAGAAGCCTTGAATCTGGTCGGCGTGAAGGTCCATGGTGATCACGCGATCGACGCCGGCAATTTCCAGCATGTTCGCGACGACCTTCGCCGAGATGGCCACGCGCGCGGAACGCGGACGGCGGTCCTGGCGCGCATAGCCGAAGTAGGGGATGGCTGCGGTGATCCGGCCAGCGGATGCGCGTTTGAGCGCATCGACCATGATCATCAGTTCCATCAGGTTGTCGTTCGTGGGAGCGCAGGTGGACTGCAGAACGAATACGTCTTTGCCCCGAACGTTTTCCTGAATCTCGACCATGATCTCGCCGTCAGAGAAACGGCTGACCATCGCTTTACCGAGAGGAATTCCAAGGATTTTGACGACTTCCTGAGCAAGCGCGGGATTTGCGTTGCCAGTAAAAACCATCAGGCCGTCACTGCTCATCGTGCACCTGTCTGCGGCTGGAGGCGAGAGGAAAAACGCGAGAAAAAGAATGGCAGGGGAGGAAGGACTCGAACCCTCGCATGCCGGAATCAAAATCCGGTGCCTTGACCAACTTGGCGACTCCCCTACACTAACTTTGAGTCTTGCCGGGAAGTGTAGGACATGCCCGACAAAACAAAACCTATGACGCGAAAGCGAAGAGAGGATGAGAATCCAGACTTGCCGTTACCCCGCTCTTCCAGCTTGCCGGCAGTTTGACTTGCGCCATTTCTGCTTCGGCTCGGCTGGGGAAAGCGGCAAACACGCTTGCTCCAGATCCGGTCATTCGCGCCGGTGCGAGATTGGAAAACCACTCGAGCACCTGTGCAACTTCCGCGTACTTTTCTGCAACTACAGCCTGCATGTCATTTCGACCGAAGCTGTCCGGCCAGTTTGCGTCTGACCTTTGCGCTGCAAGAAAGTCCATCATTTTGGCGACTTTCGTATCCCTTGTCAAGGCTTTTTCCGAAAAAATCGCCGCGGTCGGGACGTGAACATTGGGTGTGACTACCAGGAAGAAGCGTTTGGGCAGATCGACTGCCTGAAGCGCCTCGCCTACACCCTCTGCGAATGCATTTTGCCCGAAGACAAAAAACGGCACGTCCGCGCCGAGTTGCAGGCCGAGATTCTGCAGAATCTCACGCGAAAGATCAACACCCCAGAGTCGATTTAACGCCAAAAGAGTTGTGGCAGCGTCGGAACTGCCTCCGCCGAGGCCTGCGCCCATCGGCAGACGCTTGTCGATCTCGATCTCCACGCCGAACTTCGTGCCCGTGTGCTGTTGTAGCAAACGCGCCGCCCGCACGACGAGATCGTCGGCTTCGGGCACGCCCGGTATGTCGGTCTTGCGCGTAATCGCGCCGTCGTCGCGTCGCTTGAAATGCAGACGGTCGCCCCAGTCGAGCAACTGGAAGACGGTCTGCAGCAAGTGATAGCCATCCGGACGGCGGCCCGTGATGTGCAGGAAAAGGTTCAGCTTCGCGGGCGCGAGGCAGTCACGGAGCGAATCGTTGGATGAGGACATGCGTGATGCGACTACGAAGTTATTGATCGAGCACGAGCTTGATGTCGAGCGGCGGTTCGTTGCGCGAGAGATTCACGCGCTTCACGCCCGTCGCGGGCGCATCGGCGTAGGCCAGATAGTCGATCGTCCATCCGTCCTGCCTGATTTCCTTCGGACGGCCGTTGTTCGATTCCGGATCCAGCGTTGTCTGCGCGCGCGAACTCGGCGCCGCCGACGGCTGCAGCCAGTAGCGCAGGCCTTCGACCGGCAGCGCGAAACCGAGCGTGTTCTGCATCAGCAGGGAGACGTTGTCGGCGCTCACCGGCTGCCGATTGGGCAATTCGAGCGTGGCGAGCGACGGCGAGGACGTCACGATCGCCATCGTCTGGCCGAGCGGATTGCGCAACTGCAGCGTGACCGTATCGCCCGTTTCCTGCCAGTCGAAATTGCCGTACGCGTTTCGCTGCGTGCCGTTCTGATCGTTGTACTGCACGGCGAAGCGTCCGTGGTATTCACGGCTCGTCTGCGTCGCGAGCGAAGTGGATGCGTTCGTTGTCGTGGGGACGCGCGGCTGTAGCGCGCAACCCGACATCACCAGCGCGGCGGCTGCCGCAATGCCGAGCGCGCCGCGTCGAAGCGATGCGCCGGCGAGAAAATCGAATGCCATCAAAGGTCGTTTACCTGGAGTCGTTTTAGCGTTTTGACGAGCGTATCGTTGTCAGGTTCGAGCTTTTGCGCCTGCCGCCATGTCGCGCGCGCCTGATCCTGCTGTCCGGATTTCCATTGGACTTCGCCGAGATGCGCGCCGATTTCGGCATTCGGCTGCAGGTTGTACGCGTTCTTGAGAATCTTCTCCGCTTCGGCCGCGTTGCCCTGACGGAAACGCGCCCAGCCGAGGCTGTCCATGATGAACGCGTCGTTCGGCGCGAGCGAAACCGCCTTCTCGATCAGTTTCACCGCTTCGTCGAGCCGCTGATTGCGATCGACGAGCGAATAGCCGAGCGCGTTGTAGGCCTGCGGATTGGTCGGCTGCGTGCGCATCAGCGTGCGCAACTGCGTCTCCATCACGTCGTAATGGCCGTTCTTTTCGGCGGCCATCGCGTAGTCGTAGACGAGATCGGGATCGTCGGGGAATGCGGCCACCGCCTTGGCGAGATTTTCCTCTGCTTCCTTGTAGCGATGCGCCTCGAAGAGAATGGCCGAATCGGTGCGCGCGAGCAGCGCGAGATCGCGCGGATCAGAGCTTTGCAGGCTGCCGAGCAGCGCACGCGCGTCGTCTACCTTGCCTTGCTTCGCGAGCAGTTGCGCGCGCGTGATCTGCGCGGGCAGATATTGCTGGCTCGTGCGCGGAATCTTGTCGAGCCACTGGCTCGCGGCCGCCTCGTCTTTTTGCTCGAGCGCCAGTTGCGCGAGATAGATGTACGCCTGGCCGGGGTCCGCGCCCGGCGTGCTTTCCGCCGTCTTCGCGTAGAGATTCAGAAAGTCCTGCGCCTTGTCGAACTGTTTCTTCTGAATGTTGATGAGCGCGAGCGCCATCAACGGCGTCAGGTCCTTCGGGTCGTTCTTGCGCATGATCTCGAACTGCTTCTGCGCGTCGTCGAGCCTGTCGGAAGACAGGTACAACTGCGCGAGCGCGAGCCGTGCATCATGCGATTTCGGATTCTTGTCGAGATATTTCTCGAACGAAGCGATGCCTTCCTTGCGTTCTTCCGGACCCATGCGCGCGAGCGTCAGCGCGGCGGGCAGATAGTCCGGCTTGAGTTGCAGGGCTTTTTCGAGCGATGCCTTCGCGCCGGGCTGATCGTCCGCGATCAGTTGCTGGCGCGCGAGCGCGAGTTGCGCCTCCGGCCGGTTCTGATCGTTTTGCGTCAGATCCTTCAGCACGTTAAGCCCGCCGATGCGATTCGGTCCACGCGCGAGCAGGCTCTGCAACGAAATGATGGCTTCGCCGCGCTGATCGGGCGAGACCTTCGCGAGCTCGCGTTCGAGCGTGGGCTTCGCGTCTTCCGGCTTGCCGCTCACGATCAGAAGCGACGCGCTCAACTGCGCCGCGCGATCCGAATGCGGCGCGAACTGCTGCCAGAGTTGCGCCGACGTCAGCGCGTCGTTCGGGCTTTGCGCCGCGATCGCGATTTCGGTCGCGCGCTGCGCGAAACGCGGATCGTGCGTGTCGCGGGCAAGCGAGAGATAGGTCTGGAATGCAGGCGCCGGCTGACCGCGCTGCAACGCGACTTCAGCCGCCAGCACCTGAAACACGATCTGGCTGGACATTGCCACGTTCGGCAAATCCTGTGTCTCCGCGCCGCTGACCGGCGCGGTCAGCAGATCCGCGGCGTTTTGCGCGTCGGATTGATCGTCGGCGCTTGGAACGGGCGTCGCGTTCGGATCCTGAGCGTGCGCGGGGACGCACGCGAGCGCAGCCATCGCGAGCGCAATGGCGCCGGCGATGCGTGACATTGGCACGGCGAGCGAATGCGTCGAGCCGGCCAGACGCTTCGCAAACAGCTTCATGACGAACGAGTTCATGGAATTCCAGACGATGTTTCAGTCGATTGTAACGCGGTCGCTAAAATACCGGCACACTCGTCCCAGCAAGTCTCTCTCCAGAAAAATGCCCGAACTGCCGGAAGTCGAAGTCACCCGCCGGGGAATCGAACCGTATGTCGCCGGACGGCGCGTCGAGCACGTCGATGTCCGCACGCCCGCGCTGCGCTGGCCCATCCCGCAGCATCTTCCGAAGACGCTCGATCATCTGAAGATCGAGAAGGTCGAGCGGCGCGGCAAGTATCTGCTGTTCGAAACTGCCGAAGGATGGCTGATCGTTCATCTCGGCATGACGGGCACATTGCGCGTGCTGCGTCACGTGCCTAAGCCGCCCGAAGCGGCGAAGCACGACCACGTCGATATCGTGTTCGACGAATTCATCCTTCGTTTTCGCGATCCGCGTCGCTTCGGCGCGATCCTCTGGCATCCGCGCGCGGACGGCGACGTGCTCGATCATCCGCTGCTCGCGACGCTCGGCGTCGAGCCGTTTTCGCCGGAATTCTCCGGCGCGCTGCTGTTTCGCGCGACGCGCGGGCGCAAGGTGTCGGTGAAGCAGGCGCTGCTCGCGGGCGGGATCGTCGTGGGCGTGGGGAACATCTATGCGTCGGAGAGCCTCTTTCGCGCGGGCATCCGGCCGACGACCGCGGCGGGCCGAATCTCGCTCGTGCGCTACGATCTGCTGGCGGATGCGGTTCGCGTGACGCTCGCGGCCGCGATCGAGAAGGGCGGCAGTACGCTGCGCGATTTCGTCGGCAGCAACGGGGAGTCCGGCTACTTTCAGCTCGACTATTTCGTCTATGATCGCGCGGGCTTGCCGTGCCACGTCTGTGGAACGGCGATCAAACAAATCGTCCAGGGACAGCGCTCGACCTACTTCTGCCCGCGCTGCCAACGCTAATTTCCGATGCTCGCTCTCACCGATTTTTCGTCGCGCCTCATCGCGTGGCAACGCATTCACGGCCGCCACGAACTGCCGTGGCAGAACACGCGCGATGCGTATCGCATCTGGCTGTCGGAGATCATGCTGCAGCAGACGCAGGTTTCGACGGTCATCCCGTATTACGCGCGGTTTCTCGAACGCTTTCCGACGGTGACGGCGCTCGCCGACGCGCCCATCGACGACGTCATGGCGCGCTGGGCCGGGCTCGGCTACTACTCGCGCGCGCGCAATCTCCATCGCTGCGCGCAGGTCGTCGCGCACGAGCATGGCGGCGCGTTTCCGCAGACCGTCGATGCGCTCGCGATGCTGCCGGGCATCGGACGCTCGACGGCGGCGGCGATCGCGTCGTTCGCGTTCGGCGCGCGCGCGACGATTCTCGACGGCAACGTGAAGCGCGTACTCGCGCGCGTGTTCGGCGTCGAGGGATTTCCAGGCGAAAAGCGCGTCGAGAATGCGATGTGGGCGCTCGCCGAATCGCTGCTGCCGGACGCGGCGAACAAGGACGATGTGACCGCCTACACCCAAGGCCTGATGGACCTCGGCGCAACGCTGTGCGTGCGCGGCAAGCCGGATTGCGCGCGCTGTCCGTTCGCATCGGATTGTGTGGCGAAGGTCGAGGGACGCCAGCGGGAACTCCCCGCCGCGCGTCCGAAGAAAGCCGTGCCGACGCGCAAGACATGGATGCTGATCCTGCAGGACGGCGATTCGATTCTTTTGCAAAAGCGTCCGTCGATGGGCATCTGGGGCGGACTGTGGAGTCTGCCCGAGGCCGCGGACGAAGCCGCGCTGGCGGAAGTCGCGCGCGATCTCGGCGCCGACGAACATCTTCAGCGTCTCGCGCCGCTCTCTCACACCTTCACGCACTTCAAGCTGGATATCGAGCCGCGTCTCGGCGAAGCGCGCAACGCGCCGCGCGAGTTGATGAGCGCGGAAAGCGTCTGGGCGCCGCTCGCGAAGATCGACGCCTACGGCGTGCCCGCGCCCGTGCGCAAGCTGATCGATGCGCTGAGCGGCTCGCTCATCTAAAGCAGTTGATGGTGCTGCATGTAGTGATGCACCACGTCGATACGCGCGCCGGCGTCCATCAGTTCCATGAGCTTCTGGCGGGCGCGCATCGGGATCGGCAGGATTTCGGCGAGGCGGTTTGATACCCAGGTGGGATCGTCGAAGAGAAATGGCTCGACGAACGGCAGGTTCTGCGGCTCGCGCTCCCTGATCGTATCGATGATGCGCTCCAGCACTTCCGCGCACGCGCCGAACTTTGCGAGCGCTTCCACGCCGCGCAGCGGCTGATCGTCGCCCAGCAACTCCGCCGTGCCGACGAGCAGATTGCTCGGCTCCACACGATGATCCGTCAGCCTGAAGCGCTCGGTGCCGCGTGCCTGAACGAGCAGGAGGCCGAAGGTATCGACATCGCATTCCGAAATCTCGGCAAGACAGCCGATGTTCTCCGGCACCGACGGATCGCCCGGCGACGCGACTTCGTGCCCGCTTTTCAGCAGGCACACGCCGAAAGGCGTTTTCTCGCGCAGACACTCGCGCGCCATGTCGAGATAGCGCGCTTCGAAAATCTTGAGCGGCAAGAGGCCGCCGGGAAACAGCACGGTGTGAAGCGGAAACAGCGGCAAGTCAGCCAGAATGGGATTCGAAGACATCGCGCCCCTCCAGGGTGGACCGCCGGCGCGGCGATCGGGTTCGCGTGTGAGGCGCGCTGTCACCCAGCCGGGATGGGCGCGTCACGATGCCGCACGATCACGTTTGCCGTCTCGCAAAAGCGCGCGGCGAGCGCCTCCGCGATGAACACCGAGCGATGCTGCCCGCCCGTGCAGCCGATCGCGACGGTGAGATAGCTGCGGTTGTCGTCGCGAAAACGCGGCAGCCATTTGCCGACGAACGCGCCGATGTCGTCGATCATCTCGCCCACGAGCGGCTGCGCGGAAAGGAAATCGATGATCGGTTTGTCGAGGCCCGTGAACGGGCGCAACTCGCGGTCGTAATACGGGTTGGGCAGCGTGCGCACGTCGAACACGAGATCGGCGTCGAGCGGCACGCCGCGCTTGAAACCGAACGATTCGAACATCAGCGTGAGATCGGCGGCGTCCGTTTCGACGAAGCGCTTGACCCATGCGCGCAGCACGTTCGCGCGCAGGTTGCTCGTGTCGATCTGATGGCCGTACTCCGCGAGGCCCGCAACCAGTTCGCGCTCGCGCTCGATCGCTTCGGCGAGCGAGTTCAGCACGCCGACATCGGCTTCGCGCATCGGGGGGCCGGACAGCGGGTGACGCCGGCGCGTCTCGGAGAAGCGCTGAATCAGCGACTGCGTGCTCGCGTTGAGGAACAGCACGCGCAGGTCGTAATCGTCCGAAAGCTTGCGGATGATGGCAGGTACGTCGTCGAGCGAGTGGCTCGAACGCGCGTCGATCGCGACGGCGAGACGCGTCTGGCCTTCTTTCGCCAGATAGCCGGCGAGTTCGGGAAGAAAGCGCGGCGGCAGGTTGTCGACGCAATAATATCCGCCGTCTTCCAGGGCGTTCAGCGCGACGGACTTGCCGGAACCGGATATGCCGGTGATCAGGATGATACGCATGGGTCTCGAGGGATTCGCTTTCTCTTAGCTTAGCACCTGCGCCCGATTCGTTTCGGCACGCGCGACGTTCCGCGGTCAGATCAGCTTGCCGGGAAACTGGCTGTCGGGGTCCTGCATCGCGAGGCGCTGACGGTCCATGAAGTCGCGCAAGGTATCGATGCCGCGCAGTTGCAGAATCGTGTTGCGCACCGCCGCCTCGACCAGCACGGCAAGGTTGCGGCCCGCCGCGACCTGAATCGTCACCTTGCTGATCGGCAGGCCGAGCACATCGACGGTCTGGCTTTCGAGCGGCAGGCGCTGGAATTCGCCATCCGGCCGGCGCACCAGTTGCACGATCAGTTTGAGCTTCATCTTCCGGCGCACGGCGGTTTCACCGAAGATCGTCTTGATGTCGAGAAGGCCCAGGCCGCGCACTTCGAGCAGATTCTGCAAGAGAGGCGGGCAGCGCCCTTCGACGAAATCGGGGCCGAGGCGCACGAAATCGACGGCGTCATCCGCCACCAGACCGTGGCCACGGCTGATGAGTTCCAGCCCGAGTTCGCTCTTGCCGAGACCGGAGTCGCCGGTGAGCAGCACGCCCATGCCGAGGATGTCGATGAACACGCCATGCAGCGTCGCGCGCGGCGCGAGAATGCGCGACATGTACGCGCGCAGGCTGTCGATCACGGCCGCTGCGGACATGCGCGTCGTGAAAAGCGGCGTCGACGAACGCGTGCAGCGCAGAACGAGTTCCGGCGGCGCGCCGACTTCGCCCGCGACGACGAGAAACGGCGGTTCGAGCGCGATCAGTTCGGCCATATGGCGCGAACGGTCTTCGTCGGACTGGCGTTGGTAGTAGTTGATCTCGGCGTCGCCGAGCACCTGGATACGGTTCGGGTGAATCAGGTTCAGGTGGCCGACGAGATCGGCGCTCGACGTCGCGTTTGCGACCGTCTCGCTCGAAAAGCCGCGTTCCCAGCCTTCGTGCCCGGTGAGCCAACTGAGCTTCAGAGCGGCTGCGTTGTCGTCAAAAATGCTTTGAGCGTTGATGCTGGACGTATCCATGAGACCGGAACTCCGTTGGAAGCCGGGAGCAGCCTTTGCGTAACGACGAAGCGGGTCGCTTCAGTACGCCGCATGGCGCCGCGTTTGACCGATTGTGCCCCAGAAGCTCTACGTAAGCGAGGCGCGCCCGGCGCGAAAGCTGCACGGACGCGCCTCGGACGCGTATCGCTAGATTCGGGTGGCTGTTACGGTTGCCATTGCGTGAGCACTTGATAAAGCGCCTCACGATTTTCTTCCTTGTGCAGGCGCTCGCGCGCCTCGCTGTCGGAGAGCAGTTGCGCGATCTCCGAGAGAATTTCAAGATGCTGCTGCGTTGCCTGCTCGGGCACGAGCAGGAAGATGAGCAGAGAGACCGGCTGGCCGTCGGGCGATTCGAACGCGACGGGTTCGGCCAGGCGCACGAAGGCGGCGAGCGGTTGCTTCAGCCCCTTGATGCGGCCGTGCGGAATCGCGACGCCTTCGCCGAGGCCGGTCGAGCCGAGACGCTCACGCGCGAAGAGATTGTCGGTGACGGTACTGCGGGCGATGCCGTTCTGGTTCTCGAAAATCAGGCCCGCTTGCTCGAATACGCGTTTCTTGCTGGTAACGGACAATCCGAGAACCACGTTCTCGAGGGGAAGAAATTTGGCTAAACGATTCATGTTGGCAGGCTGATGCGTGGCCTGATAGCTCCTCATCGTGGCCGCTGTCTGAAAGCGCTCACGGCGATGGTGATACGGAAAGTGCGCTGGCGGCGTTCCCTGCAGCGTGCCTGTCGTGCGACCCCGAAAATAACCGGATCATTATAGAACAGGGTACTGCCCGATGGTGCGCCGCGCAATTGCACCGATTTGCGATCCAATGTGCAGGACAAAGCCCTGAAAATCAATGTCTTGCGGCTCTCTACGGCGAAAATCCAACAAAAAAGCCGCCAGTCGGGGGCGGCTTCGGTTTGGTGCATGCCCGGATCGATCGTTTCCGGATAGTCGAGGACTTCCTCGAATCATGCCCGCCGTCCTGTGGCGGCGGGTGTCGCTGTCATCCGCGGATCAACCGGCGAGCGTGCGTGCGCTCAGGGCGACGGTGCTTCCAGTTCCTGCGGCTCGCCACGGTACTTTACAGACTCGTGGGCGTGGCCTTGAATCTTGTCCTTGTGCTTGATGACCTGCCGATCCAGCTTGTCGACCATCAGATCGATGGCGGCGTACATATCAGCGTCACAACTCTCGATAAAAATGTCCTTGCCCTTCAGATGCAGGTTGATTTCAGCCTTCTGCCTCTTTTCCTTTTCCCTATGATTGTCGACCGAGAGGACAACGTTGCCGTCGATCACTTGATCGAAATGACGGAGCACCCTGTCCAGTTTCGTGATCACGTACTCGCGCAACGCAGGCGTCAATTCGAGGTGGTGTCCACTGATCTTCAGATTCATAGTTGCTCTCCAAGCTAATGGCCGTGAGATCACGTCGGCTCGTCCGAAACCGGGCGGCAATGCGTCCCGTCAGCGCGTCATCCTGGCGCGACTGAAAAACGGAATGCATCGGCCGGCACGTCCGCGCTCTCGCGATGCGGCCGGTAAACGCCCATCACAACACGCGATGGACTACAGAGACGGGTCATAGAGACTTGCGCAGATTCACTGCCGGGATCTTGAGGGCTTCGCGGTACTTGGCGACGGTGCGCCGCGCGACCACGAATCCTTGTTCCGCCAGCAGTTCGGCGATGCGGCTGTCTGAAAGAGGAGTTTTGGGGTCTTCCGCTCCTATCAGTTGCTTGATGAGGGCCCGGATCGCCGTTGACGATGCCGCGCCTCCTGTGTCGGTCGAAACGTGCGATCCAAAGAAGTACTTAAATTCAAGCGTCCCGAATGGGGTGAGCATGTACTTGCCTGTGGTCACACGAGAAACCGTCGATTCGTGTAATCCCAGCGTATCAGCAATCTCCCGCAAAACCAAGGGCCGCATGGCGATTTCGCCATGTGCAAAAAAGTTCTTCTGACGCTCCACGATCGCCTGCGCGACACGCAGAATCGTCTCAAACCTCTGCTGAATATTCTTGATGAGCCAGCGCGCTTCCTGGAGTTGCTGACGCAGCGAGCCGCTGCCCGGATCGCCGCGATTGTTGCGCAGGATGTTCGCGTACAGATGGTTGATGCGCAGCTTCGGCACGATCTCCGGATTCAGCTCCGCCGTCCATCCGCTCGCCGCCTTTCGCACGAGAATATCCGGCACGACATAGTCCGCTTCGCTCTTGCCGTACGCGGCGCCGGGGAAAGGCTCCAGCGATCTGATCAGCACATGCGCGTCGCGCAGCGCGTCGTCGTTGGCCTTCAGTTGCTTGCGCAGACGCGTGAAGTCTCGCGCCGCGAGCAGTTCAAGATGATTCGTGACGATATCGAGCGCCAGCGTGCGCGTGGGCGAGCCGTCGAGGCGCAGCAACTGCAGCTTCAGGCATTCCGATGCCGAACGTCCGCCCACGCCGGGCGGATCGAAGCTTTGCAGCAAGGCGAGCGCCGCGCTCAACTCGTCGAGATCGACTTCGAGTTCTTCGGGGAGATCGGTCTGGACTTCATCGAGCGATGACGTCAGATACCCGTCCTCGTCCAGCGATTCGATCAGAAACGTGACGAGCGCACGATCGCGCTGATTCGCCGCGGTCATGCGCAACTGCGAGGTCAGATGGTCGCGCAGCGTCGTGGTCGATTCGTGGATTTGCAGCGGCGGGAGATCGTCGTCGTCGGACGCGTTGTTCGAACGGCCGTAGTCTTCGAGGTTCCACGAACTGGAATCCTGAGCGCTGTCCGAACCCATTCCGTTGTATTCGTCGACGCCCTGCGGTTCGCTATTTTCCGAACGTTCGGAACTGGAACTGCTCGATGACGAGCCGTTGCTCATCATCGAATCGGGCGGCGTGCTCGGCGTGTTCGGCGCCGCGATCAGCGAGCCGTCCGCGGCGACGCGCAGCGGGCTCGTGATCCAGTCGTCGTCGTTCTCGAGCAGTGGATTCTGAGCGACGGCCATCGCGACTTCCTGCTGCAGTTCGAGCGTCGACAACTGCAGCAGCCGGATGGACTGCTGAAGTTGCGGGGTCAGCGCAAGATGCTGCGAGAGGCGAAGTTGGAGGCTGGCTTTCATGGCAAGGTTTTATTTCATTGTAGAGAGTTTGCCACGCGCGCGAAACCTCGCGGGGATTCCAAAAAAGCGCATGCCGCCCGAAGGGGCGGCACGTAAGTTTTGCTGCTGTCGCATGATGCGGCGCACGATACTCGCCGTTTTTGCGAGCGTGTTTCACATGCGGAAATGCTCGCCGAGATAGACGCGGCGCACGCTTTCGTTTTCGATAATTTCGCCCGGCGCGCCTGCCGCGAGCACGCTGCCGTCGCTGATGATATACGCGTGATCGCAGATGCCGAGCGTCTCACGCACGTTGTGGTCCGTGATCAAAACGCCGATGTTGCGCTGCTTCAGAAACTTCACGATCTTCTGAATTTCCAGCACGGCGATCGGATCGACGCCCGCGAACGGTTCGTCGAGCAGAATGAAGCTCGGATTGGTCGCGAGCGCGCGCGCAATCTCGACGCGACGGCGCTCGCCGCCCGACAATGACAGCGCCGGATTCTCGCGCAGATGCGCGATCTGCAACTCGTCGAGCAAGGCTTCTGCGCGCTGTGTTATGGCGTCTTTTGACAGGCGTTTGCCCGCTTCGTCGCTCTGCAGTTCCAGCACCGCGCGAATGTTCTGCTCGACGGTGAGCTTGCGAAACACCGAGGCTTCCTGCGGCAGATACGACAAGCCGAGGTGCGCGCGCTGATGAATCGGCAAAAGGCTGATCGAGTTGCCGTCGAGGTCGATTTCTCCGGCATCGAGCGGCACGAGACCGACGATCATATAGAACGACGTGGTCTTTCCCGCGCCGTTCGGACCGAGCAGGCCGACCACTTCACCGCTCTTTACATCGAGCGACACGTCCTTCACCACGGTGCGCGACCCGTATCGCTTCTTCAGATTGCGGACGACGAGCGAACTCGATTGGCCTTCCGGCTTGCGGTGGGGCATGGAGGTCGAATTCACTGCTGCGGGTTTCCTTGAATGGTGTTCGACGGAGAAAGCGTGGCGGGCGATCCGTTCAGCGGCGCGGCGCCGCCCGAGCGCGGCGCGAGCATTGCGCGCACCCGGCCGTTCGGATTGCCGGGACCGGCCTGGTCCTTGCCCGCGGTCGCCGTATAGAAGTCCTTCTGGCCGTCGTAAGTGATCACGCTGCCGTGCACTTCGTCCTGAACTTTCGTCAGGCCTTGCAGGCGGCGCACGACAGCGCGTGTCGTGAGCTTCGTGAAGTCGTTCTTGCCGTCGTAGTCGATGCGGACCGCGTTGCCGTCGATGTACTCGTCGAGGCCGTCACGCTTCTGGCGGAAGTACGAGAGATTGTTGCCGCTCGACGTGCCGGTCGCGTATTGATAGCCCTGCGGGTCCTGCGTGACTTCCACGCGGTCGGCCTTGATGACGATCGTGCCTTTGGTCGCGACGACGTGACCGGTGAAGATGTTTTTCTGGCCGAGATCGTCGTAGGACATGTTGTCCGCTTCGATGTTGAGCGGTTTGTCGCGGTCGGCCTTTTCGGCGTGCGCGGGCAGCGCGGCCAGCGCAGCGGCGATGGTCAGCGCGGCGGCGAGCCCGGCCCGCGAGGCGTGCACGGCGCGGCGCGCGGGCGTTGCGCGCGCATGGCCGCCATCGGGACGAGGGTACCTTTCGTTCATGCAGTCACAATTCGGATGGGAGTGCCGGGATTACTTGGACGAGCCGCCGTTGATATCCGTGGCGGCGATTGCACCGCGCACGTTACCGAAGAGCTTCATTACCCGGGTCACGTTGTTGTAGTTCATGCCAGAGGCGGTCATCACGGACGGGCCGCGCTGAAGTCTAACCGGTTTTTCCGTTTCGATGACATCGTCGTTCACCAGCACGCGAAAATGCTGCGAATCGGCCTGCATCTGCGGATCTCCGTAGCCGGCCGCGCGCACGATGCGTGCGTCGTCGTAAAGATCGACGATCGAGACGTCGCCGTTGACCGTGCCGCGCAGGGCTGTCGCCGTGACGGTCGGCTTCAGCGGCTGGAACATGCGCATTGCGGGCAGCGTCAGGTCGCTGTTCTCGTCGTCTTCGTAATGCACCATCGATTTCGCCGTCAGACGATATTGCGTCGTGCCGGTGGCGTCGAGCTCGGAAACGGAAAAGTTGTTGGCGAAGTAGTCGGGCGTGTGGCGCTTCTCCGGTGCGGGCGCCTGCTGCGCGGGAGGCAGCGTGGCTTGCAGCAGCCAGTAGGTGATGCCGGCCAGCGCCGCCATCGCGACGAGCGGCAGGAGCGAGGCGAGCTTTCCGGGGCGTTGCATGGGCTTCAGCCTCCGAGCGCCGCGGCGAGCAGTTCGTCGTAGCGATGTTGCGCGCGCAGGATCGCGTCGCAGACTTCGCGCACTGCACCGTGTCCGCCGCGCGCTTCCGCGACCCAGTGCACGCGCTGGATCACTTCGGGATGCGCGTTCGCGGGCGCGGCCGCAAAGCCGCAGCGGCGCATGACCGCGAGGTCGGGCCAGTCGTCGCCCATATAGCCGCATTCGTCGGCCGCGATGCCGGTCGCATCGAGCAGTTCGGCGAGCGCGACGGTTTTATCGGCGACGCCCTGATAGAGATGCGTGATGCCCAGTTCGCGCGCGCGCGCCGCGACGATGCCCGACTGCCGGCCCGTGATGATGGCCGTTTGCACGCCGACGGACTGCAGCATCTTCACGCCGTGGCCGTCGAGCGAATTGAACGACTTCATCGCGTCGCCGTCAGCGGTGAAGAAGAGGCTGCCGTCGGTGAAAACGCCGTCGACGTCGAATACCATCAACTTGAGGCGGCTCGCGCGTTCGGCGGCGGTGAGAGGCTTCTGCGCCATCAGATTACCTTCTTGGAGAAGAGGTCGTGCATGTTCAGTGCGCCGATCAAAGTGGCATCGGCGTCCACGACCAGCATCTGATTGATGCGATAGCGCTCCATCAGTTCCACGGCCTCGACGGCAAGATGATCCGGCGCGATCGTGCGCGGATTGCGCGTCATGACGTCCACGAGCTTCAGCGCGCGGAAATCGCCGTCGCGCTGCAGGATGCGGCGCAGGTCGCCGTCGGTGAAAATACCGTGAACGTGACGGTTTGCATCGATGACCGCCGTCATGCCCATGCGCTTGTCGGTGATCTGGAAGAGCGCGTCCGAAACAGTCGCGTCGAGCGATACGACCGGCACTTCGTCGCCCACGCGCATGACGTCGCGCACGTAGGTGAGCAGGCGCCGTCCGAGCGCGCCGCCCGGATGCGAGCGCGCGAAGTCGTCGGGACCGAAGCCGCGCGCATCGAGCACGGCGACGGCGAGCGCGTCGCCGAGCGCCATCGCGGCGGTCGTGCTGGCCGTGGGCGCGAGATTCATCGGGCACGCTTCCTTTTCGACGCGCGCGTTGAGGTGCATGTCGGCCAATTGCGCGAGACTCGATTCGGGACGGCCGGTGATCGCGATCAGCTTCGCCCCGAGCCGCTTGATGAGCGGCAGAATGGCAACGAGCTCCTCGGTTTCGCCCGAGTTGGACAGCGCGATGAAGATGTCGTCGGCGGTGACCATGCCGAGGTCGCCGTGGCTCGCCTCGGCGGGATGCACGAAGAACGCGGGCGTGCCGGTGCTCGCGAGCGTCGCGGCGAATTTGCGCGCGACATGGCCCGACTTGCCGATGCCCGATACGACCACGCGGCCGCGACAGGCGAGCAGCGTTTCGACCGCGCTCGTGAAGTTTTCGTCGAGGAGTTCGGAAAGCCCGCGAACGGCGTCGGCTTCGATCTGGATTACGTTGCGAGCCAGCGCCAGTGCCCGGTCGCCATTGATTTTCGCTATCATGCGCGGAGTATAGCAAAGGCGTTTCTCAGCCGCCCCGCCGGGAGCGCGGCGCGCCGCCGCCTATCCGCCCCCGCAAGCCCTGTCGTCAGGGGCCTTTTTAAGATGCCGGAGCGCCTGAAGCACGCGCCTCGGAACACTGACGAACGAGGACGCTAGCCGGATGACCTCTCCGCTCGAAATGACGCTGTTGCTGCTGCTCTGCTCCGTGGCAGGCGTCGTCGTATTTCGCTATTTCAATCTGCCGCCGATGCTCGGCTATCTGACGGTCGGCATCATCGTGGGACCGCATGCAGCGGGTATCGCGCCGGATTCTGACCGCGCGCAGCATCTCGCCGAATTCGGCGTCGTCTTCCTGATGTTCTCCATCGGGCTCGAATTCTCGCTCTCCAAACTGCGCTCGATGCGGCGCATCGTGTTCGGCCTCGGCGCGAGTCAGGTCGCGGCGACGATCGCGCTCGCGCTGATCTTCGGCTGGATCGCCAATTTCTGGATGGAGATGTCATGGCAGGCGAGCTTCGCGCTCGGCGGCGCGATGTCCATGTCCTCCACCGCCATTGTCAGCAAGCTGCTCGCGGAGCGGCTCGAACTCGAATCGGAGCATGGCCGCAACATCTTCGGCGTGCTGCTGTTCCAGGATCTGGCGGTCGTGCCGCTGCTCATCATCATCGCGGCGTTCGGCAACGGCAATTCGTCTCAGCTCGCGATGTGGCTCGGCATCGCGGCAGTGAAGATCGTCGTCGCGTTGACGGTCCTGCTGTTCATCGGCCAGAAGTTCATGACGCGCTGGTTCGATCTCGTCGCGCGACGCCGCTCGCAAGAGCTGTTCATGCTGAACCTGCTGCTAGTGACGCTGGGCGCGGCGTTCATCACCGACAAATTCGGCCTGTCGCTCGCGCTCGGCGCGTTCATCGCGGGCATGCTGATCGCCGAGACGCCGTATCGGCATCAGGTGGAAGAGGACATCAAGCCGTTTCGCGATGTGCTGCTCGGTCTCTTCTTCGTGACCACCGGCATGCTGCTGAATCCGCGCGTGATCTGGGAACATCCGCTTCTCGTGCTCGGCTTTTTCGTCGTGCCGATCCTGCTCAAAGCCGTGATGATCACCGGTCTCGCGCGTGCGTTCGGCGCGGCGCCGGGCGTCGCGATGCGCACGGGCCTCGGGCTTGCGCAGGCAGGCGAATTCGGTTTCGTGTTGCTGAACCTGATCCTCGATTCGCATCTCGTCAACTCGACCATCCTGCAGGCGATTCTCTCCGCGATGCTGCTCTCGATGCTCGCCGCGCCGTTCATCATCCAGAACGCGGACCGGATTGTGCTGCGGCTGTCGTCGACGGAATGGATGCTGCAATCGCTGCAGATGACGAAGATCGCGACGCAGAGCCTCAAGCAGAGCGGCCACGTGATCATCTGCGGTTACGGCCGCGCGGGGCAGAACCTCGCGCGCATGCTGGAGCAGGAAGGCATTTCCTATGTCGCGCTGGATCTGGACCCGGACCGCGTCGCGGCGGCCGCGGCGGCGGGCGAATCGGTCGTGTTCGGCGATGCCGGGCGGCGCGAGTCGCTGCTCGCGGCGGGGCTGCATCGCGCGGCGACCGTCGCGATCACCTACGCGAACACGCCGTCGGCGCTGCGCGTGCTGCACAACATCCACGAACTCGCGCCGACCCTGCCCGTGATCGTGCGCACGGTCGATGACGCCGATCTCGAAAAGCTCACCGCCGCGGGCGCGACGGAAGTGATTCCGGAGATCGTCGAAGGCAGTCTGATGCTCGCGTCGCACACGCTCGTGCTGATGGGCGTGCCGATGCGGCGCGTCGTGCGGCGCGTCGAGGAAATGCGCGACGCGCGCTACAGCCTCCTGCGCGGCTACTTCCACGGCGCCGACGATGTCGACGACGACGATGGCCACGAGCAGGTGCGGCTACAATCCGTACCGATCGACGCAAATTCCGAAGCCGTTGGGCATTCGCTCGACGATCTCGGACTCGTCGGCAATGGAGTCGAGGTGACCGCGATCCGGCGCCACGGCATCCGGGGCGTCGAACCCGACCCCGAAACCAAGCTGCGCGCGAACGATATCGTCGTGCTGCGCGGCCTGCCCGAAGTGCTCGCGCAAGCCGAGGAACGGCTCTCGCGCAACCGCCGGGCGGCGTAGTTATCCTCTTTTGTCACCAAGGCGAACGCGCGGCCTCACGGCGCGGACTCCGGAGAAGTCATGTCCATTACCCCTTCGAACGCACCGCTCGACGCCGCGCGTTTCATCAAGGAGCGCGTGCGCACCGTCGAGAACTGGCCGCAGCCCGGCGTGCAGTTCCGCGACATCACGACGATCCTGCAAGACCGTAAGGCGCTGCGCATGCTGATCGACCTGTTCGTGCAGCGCTATATCGACGAGAACGTCAACGTGATCGCCGGCATGGATGCGCGCGGCTTCATCATCGGGCCGATTCTCGCGTACGAGCTGAGTCTCGGCTTCGTGCCGATCCGCAAGAAGGGCAAGCTGCCGTACAAGACGCTCTCGCAGTCGTACGACCTGGAGTACGGCAGCGCGACCGTCGAGATTCACGAGGATGCGTGCAAGCCGGGCGATCGCGTGGTGATCGTCGACGATCTGGTCGCGACAGGCGGCACGATGATGGCCGGCAAGATTCTGCTCGAACGGCTAGGCGCGGAAGTGGTGGAAGCGGCCGCGATTATCGATCTGCCGGATCTCGGCGGCTCGAAACTGCTGCGCGCGAACGGCGTGCCGCTCTATACCGTGTGCGAATTCGGCGGACATTGAGATGCCCAACTTCCTGCTCTTTCTTGCCGCATCGGTCGCGATCACGGTTGCGCCCGGCCCGGACAATCTGCAAGTGCTCGCGCGCGGCATTTCGCAAGGACGCCTCGCGGGCGTCGTCGCCGCGCTCGGCTTCGCGTTCGGCGTGATCTTCCATACGACGCTCGCCGCGCTCGGCATCGCGGCGCTGCTGCGTTCGTCGCCCGTCGCGTTTCAGGCGGTGAAGCTCGCGGGCGCGGCGTATCTCGTCTGGATCGGCATCAAGGCGCTGCGCAGTCACGGTCTCTCGACGGCGCACGCGCGCCCGAGCCAGCCGCTTTCGACCGTGTTCCGCCAGAGCGTGATCGGCAACATACTGAATCCGAAAGTCACGCTGTTCTTCATCGTGTTCCTGCCGCAATTCGTCGATCCGCACGGCGCGCAGAGCGTGATGCTTCAGATGTTCGAGCTCGGCGGATTGTTCATGTTGCAGACGGTCGTCGTGTTCTCGCTCTTCGGTATCGGCGCGGGGATGATCGGCGTATGGCTGAAGCGCCGTCCGCGCGTCGGCGTGTGGCTCGACCGGCTCGCGGGCGTGACGTTTATCCTGCTGGGCGTTCGCGTCGCCTTGCGCTGACCGGGATATCTGCATGACGCTGCCTGCCATCAATGCCGCGCGCCATTTCGATGCTGCCGCGCACGCGCCGTTTTTCATCGGCGATGAACGCGTCGGCTGGATTCGCCGCATCGATGTCGACGCGCTACGGCGCTGGCCCGACGTCTTCGGGATCGACGAAACATCGGTTCGGCTGAACGCTTCGCTCGCCGATGTGAATACGCGCAGCGCCGCGCTCGGCGCGGTCATCGGCGCGTTGTACGCGGAAGGCCGGATTCCCGGCTGGCGCGACGAAACCTACGCGATCCGCAACGACTTCGACGCGCCGCCGCTCGCGTTCATCGAGCGTGCGGCGTCGCGCTTCTTCGGCACGATGACCTACGCGGTGCACCTGAACGGCATCGTAAAATATCGCGATAAGCCGCCGCAGTTGTGGATCGCGCGCCGCAGCGAGACGAAGGCGACCGATCCCGGCATGCTCGACAACATCGTGGCGGGCGGCATCGGCTGGGGCTTCGAGTTGATGCCGACGCTCGTGAAGGAATGCTGGGAAGAGGCGGGCATGAGCGCCGCGCTCGCGCAAACCGCCGAGCGCGGCCGCACGTTCCATGTGCTGCAATCCTTGCCCGAAGGCACGCAGGCCGAGCAGATCTTCGTGTACGACATCTCTCTGCCGCCCGATTTCGCGCCGCGCAACCAGGACGGCGAAGTCGGCGAGCATCGTCTTGCACGCATCGAAGAGGTCGCGCGCTGGATCGAGGAGGGCAAGCTCACCGTCGACGCCAGTCTCGCGACGCTCGATTGCATGCTGCGCCACCAGTGGATCGACGAAGACGCGTGCGAGGGCATCGACGCGCTCTTCGATCCGCCGCCGCTCTGAACACCAAGAATCAAACGAACGAGGAAAGGTCATGTCGACCGAACATAGTTTCTATCTGAAGTTGTCGTGCCCGGACCGGCCGGGAATCGTGCATGCCGTGTCGGGTTTCCTGTTCAACCTCGGCGCCAATATCCTCGACTCCGCGCAATTCGGCGACAGCCGCACGGGCGAGTTCTTCATGCGCGTGCATTTTCAGCAAGTCGGCGGCGATCCCGGTCTCGACGCGCTGCGCAAGTCGTTCAGCGACCTCGCCGACGAATTCGGCATGCGCTGGGAGCTGCATGACGCGTCGGTGAAGCCGCGCGTCGTCATCATGGTGTCGAAGATCGGGCACTGCCTGAACGATCTGCTGTTCCGCTATCGCACCGGCCAGTTGCAGATCGAGATTCCGGCGATCATCTCGAATCACAAGGATTTCTATCAACTCGCCGCGAGCTACGACATTCCGTTCCATCATCTGCCGCTGCTGAAGTCGACGCCGGATGCAAAGGCCGCGCAGGAAGCGCGCGTGCTGGAAATCGTCGATCAGCACGACACGGATCTCGTCGTGCTCGCGCGTTACATGCAGATTCTGTCGGCGAACATGTGCGAGAAGCTCGCGGGCCGCGCGATCAACATCCATCACTCGTTCCTGCCGAGCTTCAAGGGCGCGAAGCCGTACTACCAGGCGTTCGACCGCGGCGTGAAGCTGATCGGCGCGACCGCGCACTATGTCACGTCCGATCTCGACGAAGGCCCGATCATCGAGCAGGAAGTGGAGCGGGTCGATCACAACATGACGCCGGATCAACTGACGGCGATCGGCCGCGACGTCGAATGCGTGACGCTCGCGCGCGCGGTGAAATGGCACGCGGAGCATCGCATTCTTTTGAACGGGCACAAAACGGTCGTGTTCCGTTAATCGCCCTTCGAATGCAGAAACGCCCGCAAGAAATGCGGCGTTTTTGTTTAGGGCGACCGGATCGAATCAGACAAGCCGCAGATAAATCAGCTCACGCTTGATATACGCGTAGAAAATCGGCGCGGCGACCACGCCCGGAATGCCGAATGCGGCTTCCATTGCGAGCATCGCGAGAAGCAGTTCCCAGGCGCGCGCCTCGATCTGGCCGCCGATGATGCGCGCATTCAGGAAGTATTCGAGCTTGTGGATGACGATCAAGAACGCGAGCGACGCGACCGCCGTGCCGAACGACACCGACAGCGAAATCCCGACGATGATCGTATTGGAGATCAGATTGCCGATCACCGGCAGCAGCCCGACGATGAACGTCACCAGCACGAGCGTCTTGGAGAGCGGCAATCTCTCGTGAAAGACCGGCAGCGCGACGAGCAGATAAAGCGCGGTGAAGACCGCGTTGATCGCCGAAATCTTGATCTGCGCGAACACGATGCGGCGAAACGCGTCGGCGAAGCGCGACACGCGCGCGATGAGCGCCGTGGACAGCGGCAAGCGATGATTCGACGGCCGCGGTGCGCTGACCGCGATAATCGCGCCGATGATCATGCCGATCAGGATATGCCCGAAGCCGCGCGCCATCTCCTTGCCGCCTTGCTGGAGCATTTCGGCGTGCCTGTGCATCAGCTCGGTAGCTTTGTCCTTCATCTGGCCGGCATCGACCGGCAGATAGTTCGCGATCCAGTCGGGCACGCGCAGGCGCGCGCTCGACGTGATGGTCATCAACTGGTCGAGCAGCTTTTGCAGGCTCGGCACGTCGTGCTCGAAATGCTCGATGGTGGCGACGGTGGCGCCCGTCAGCCCGCCGACGATGATCGCGGAAATCAGTCCGACCGCAATGAGCCGCGCGCCCTTGCTCACCACGTGGCGTTCGATGACCGGCGAAATCATGTGGACGAGCTGGAACACGAGCATGCCGGCGAGAAGACCGCCCAGCAATTTCAGATCGAGGACCAGCCACATCGCGAAGAGCGCGAGGATATAGCTGCCGATCTCCACCGCGGACAGCTTCGGCAAGCTCATGTCGCTCGTCAGCCTGACGTGGCGTGTGGGCAGGTCCCGTACCCGCGCCTCCTCGTTGGCAGCTTCGTTGCGCTTCGGCATGACTGCGTTCCTTTCCCCTGCTGCGTACGACGGTTATTCGTGCCGCGACGCGCGGCGCATTCCAACAGTCCGGCTGGCGGCGCCCGGCCACGAGGCCCGGCGTCGTGGTTCAGGCCGCCGATTTGGCCCGTTGCAGCAAGGGTGCCAGATATCTGCCGGTAAAACTCGCTTTTGACTTCGCGACCTGCTCCGGCGTGCCTTGGGCGATGATCTGGCCGCCGCCCGCACCGCCTTCCGGACCGAGGTCGATCACCCAGTCGGCGGTTTTGATCACGTCGAGATTATGCTCGATGATGACGACCGTGTTGCCCTGATCTCGCAGCCGATGGATCACTTCGAGCAGCAACGCGATATCGTGGAAGTGCAATCCGGTCGTCGGTTCATCGAGGATATATAGCGTCCGACCGGTATCGCGCTTGCTCAGTTCCAGCGAAAGCTTCACCCGCTGAGCTTCGCCGCCCGACAGCGTGGTCGCGGACTGGCCGAGCCTGATGTAGCCGAGACCGACATCGAGCAGTGTTCTCAGCTTGCGCGCGACCACCGGCACCGCCTTGAAGAACTCGTGCGCGGCCTCGACCGTCAGATCCAGTACTTCGCTGATGTTCTTGCCCTTGTACTGGACTTCGAGCGTTTCGCGGTTGTAGCGCTTGCCGTGGCATACGTCGCAGGGCACGTAGACGTCCGGCAGGAAGTGCATTTCCACCTTCAGCACGCCGTCGCCCTGACAGGCTTCGCAGCGTCCGCCCTTTACGTTGAACGAGAAGCGGCCCGGATCGTAGCCGCGCTCCTTGGCTGCCGGCACGCCCGCGAAGAGTTCGCGGATTGGCGTGAAGAGGCCCGTGTAGGTGGCCGGATTCGAGCGCGGCGTCCGGCCGATGGGCGATTGATCGACGGCGATCACCTTGTCGAAATGCTCCAGACCTTCGATCGACTCGTACGGCGCAGGCTCCGTTGCCGAGCCGTACAGATGCTGCGCGACCGCGTGCTGCAGCGTGTCGTTGATGAGCGTCGACTTGCCCGAGCCGGAAACGCCCGTCACGCAGGTCAAAAGTCCGACAGGCAGGTCCAGCGTCACTCGTTTCAGATTGTTGCCGTGCGCCTCGACGATGCGCAGCATGCGCTCGTCCGGCGCGGTGCGCTCGGTTGGGTAACTGATCGTGCGCTTGCCGGACAGATACTGGCCGGTGATCGAGTTCGCGTCTTTCTGCACCTGAACCGGCGTGCCCTGCGCGACGATCACGCCGCCATGCACGCCCGCGCCCGGTCCCATATCGACGACGTAATCCGCCATGCGGATCATGTCCTCGTCGTGCTCCACCACGATCACCGAATTGCCGATATCGCGCAGATGCTTGAGCGTGTCGATGAGCCGGTCGTTGTCGCGCTGATGCAGACCGATGGACGGCTCGTCGAGCACGTACATCACGCCGGTGAGCCCGGAGCCGATCTGCGACGCGAGCCGGATGCGCTGCGCCTCGCCGCCGGAGAGCGTTTCAGCGCTGCGTTCCAGCGACAGATAATCCAGCCCGACGTTGTTCAGAAACGAGAGCCGCGCGACGATTTCCTTGATCACCTTGTCGGCGATTTCGCCCTTTGCGCCTTCGAGGCGCAGCGTCTGGAAATAGCCGAGCGCATCGCGCAGCGGCCAGCCGCTGATTTCGTAGATGCCGCGTGCCTGATCGTCGGCGCCGACTTTCACGAAGCGCGCCTCGCGCCGCAGACGCGTGCCTTCGCAAGCCGGGCAGGGCTGATTGTTCTGGTATTTCGCGAGTTCCTCGCGCACGGCGGCGGAATCCGTCTCGCGATAGCGCCGCTCCAGATTCGGGATGATGCCTTCGAATGCATGCTCACGAACCGACGCGCGCCCGCGCTCGTTGATGTACGAGAAGGGAATCGCCTGCTTGCCCGAGCCGTACAGGAGGATCTTGCGCACTTTCTCGGGCAGGTCCTCGAATGGCGCGTCGATCTCGAATTCATAGAACGCCGCGAGGCTCTGCAGCATCTGGAAATAGAACTGGTTGCGCCGGTCCCAGCCCTTCACCGCGCCCGCCGCGAGCGACAGCGACGGATGCGCGACTACGCGCTTCGGATCGAAGAACGTGATCTGGCCGAGGCCGTCGCACTCGGGGCACGCGCCCATCGGATTGTTGAACGAGAAAAGGCGCGGCTCCAGTTCCGGCAGCGAGTACGAGCAGATCGGGCACGCGAACTTCGAGCTGAAGAGCTTTTCCTTGTCCGTGTCCATTTCGAGCGCGATCGCGCGGCCATCGGCCAGACGCAGCGCGGTTTCGAACGATTCCGCGAGGCGCTGCTTCATGTCCGGCCGCACCTTCAGGCGGTCGATCACGATGTCGATCGTGTGTTTGTCGTTCTTCTTGAGCTTCGGCAGCGAATCGACTTCGTAGATTTTCGCGACGCCTTCGTTCGCGGTGCCTCCGCCCGAGCGGATGCGAAAACGGATGAAACCCTGCGCCTGCATTTCCTCGAACAGTTCGACGTGCTCGCCCTTGCGATCCGCCACCACAGGCGCGAGGATCATCAGCTTGGTTTCTTCGGGCAGCGCGAGCGCGGCATCGACCATTTGCGAGACGCTTTGCGCCTCCAGCGGGATCAGATGATCCGGGCAGTAAGGCGTACCGACGCGCGCGTACAAAAGACGCAAATAGTCGTGGATTTCCGTGACGGTGCCGACAGTCGAGCGCGGATTGTGCGACGTGGCTTTCTGCTCGATCGAAATGGCGGGCGACAAACCTTCGATCAGATCGACGTCCGGTTTTTCCATCAACTGCAAAAATTGCCGCGCATACGCCGAAAGGCTTTCCACGTAACGGCGCTGGCCTTCCGCATACAGGGTGTCGAACGCGAGCGACGACTTGCCCGACCCGGACAGCCCCGTGATCACGATCAGCTTGTGGCGCGGCAAGTCGAGATTGACGTTCTTCAGATTGTGGGTGCGAGCCCCACGAATGCGAATTTCTTCCACGAGTTCGTTCCGGCGTTTTTCGGGTGCTTTCGGATGATTTCAGCGGCGCTTTCATCTGCACGGACGGGCCATACAGCCATTGCCGGGCGGAAAGAGAGAGGGCCAAACCTGCTACTATAACGACTTTTAAAGGGCGCAGCTCCCGGGCCCAAGGGCCGGATGCACGCCAATCGGCCGGCGCGGGGACTTGCTGGCCATCTGCGAGGCGAGCGCCGGCGCGACGAGCTGTACGCGCACACGATGCGTTCCATATAGTGCCGTTTCGAGCAAGAACAAGGCGACCGCGCCTGGCTGCGCCGCAGGCCAGGCCATACGCGACCCTCATCCTTTTCCCGTTTCTGATGTCCAATCCGTCTGCCACGTCTACACGTCTCTCCGCGCCGGAGCTGCGGGCGACCGTGTCGCTCGCCGCCATTTTCGCGCTGCGGATGCTCGGTCTTTTCATGATCATGCCGGTGTTTTCCATCTATGCGAAAACCATCCCCGGCGGCGACAACGTGCTGCTCGTCGGCATCGCGCTCGGCGCATACGGCGTCACGCAGTCCATGCTCTATATCTTCTACGGCTGGGTTTCCGACAAGTTCGGGCGCAAGCCGGTCATCGCGTTCGGCTTGCTGGTGTTCGCGATCGGGAGCTTTGTCGCGGCCATCGGGCATTCGATGGCGTGGATCATCGCCGGGCGTGTGATTCAGGGCATGGGCGCGGTGTCGTCGGCGGTGATCGCGTTCATCGCCGATCTGACCCACGAGGAAAACCGCACCAAGGCGATGGCGATGGTAGGCGGCAGCATCGGCGTGTCGTTCGCGGTGGCGATCGTCGGCGCGCCCATCGTGTTTCACTGGGTCGGCATGAGCGGGCTATTCACGGTCATCGGCGTGCTGTCGATCCTCGCGATCGGCGTGGTGTTCTGGATCGTGCCGGATCCGCCGGCGCATCCGGTCCACGTGAAGGCACCGTTCGCGGAGGTGCTGCACAACGTCGAGTTGCTTCGTTTGAACTTCGGCGTGCTCGTGCTGCATGCCACCCAGACGGCGCTGTTTCTCGTCGTGCCGCGCATTCTGGAGGAAGGCGGACTGCCGGTCGCGTCGCACTGGAAGATTTACCTGCCCGTGATGGCGCTCGCTTTCGTGATGATGGTTCCGGCGATCATCGCCGCCGAGAAACGTGGAAAAATGAAGAGCGTCATGCTGAGTGCGATCGGGCTTATCCTGATCGGCCAGTTGTTATTGGGCGCCGCTCCCCATACGCTGTGGTCCGTGGCTGCCATTCTGTTCGTGTACTTTCTCGGCTTCAACGTGCTGGAGGCGTCGCAGCCGTCGCTCGTGTCGAAGCTCGCACCGGGCACGAGAAAGGGCGCGGCGGCGGGCGTGTACAACACGACACAGTCGATCGGCCTTGCGCTTGGCGGGGTGATCGGCGGCTGGCTGCTGAAGCTCGACGGGCCGAGCGCGGTCTTCTACGCTTGTTCGGTGCTGGTGCTCGCGTGGCTCCTCGTCGCGGCATGGATGAAACCGCCGCCGCGCAGAACCGGGCGCGCCGCCTGAGAGATATTTGAATCATCGAATCAAGCCGGCATGGTGTGGACGAATTACGTCTGAAGACGGAATCGGTCCGATTGCAGCATTCGGCTGACAGTTAGCAAGGAATCTACCGGAGAAATCATGGCATCAGTCAACAAGGTCATTCTCGTGGGCAATCTGGGCGCCGACCCGGAAACCCGCTACCTCCCGAGCGGCGACGCCGTGGCGAACATTCGTCTCGCGACGACGGACCGATACAAGGACAAGGCCTCCAACGAGTTCAAGGAACTCACGGAGTGGCATCGCGTGGCGTTCTTCGGCCGACTCGCGGAGATCGTGAACGAATATCTGAAGAAGGGCTCGTCGGTGTATATCGAAGGGCGTATCCGCACGCGCAAATGGACCGACCAATCGGGCCAGGAACGCTATTCGACGGAGATCGTCGCGGATCAGATGCAGATGCTCGGCGGCCGTGGCGGCGCGGCCGGCGGCGGCGATGACGGCGGCTACAGCCGCAGCGCGCCGATGGAGCGTTCCGGCGGCGGCGGGCGCGCACCCGCAGGCGGACGCCCGAGCGGCGGCGGCGCGGGTGGCGCTGGTGGCGCCGGCGGCGGTTCGAGCCGTCCGAGTGCGCCAGCAGGCGGCGGCTTCGACGACATGGACGACGATATCCCGTTCTGACCCACCGATAACGATTCGCGCATCGAAAGATGGGCCTCCGGCTGACATAGCCCGAGGCCCATTTTTTTCGTCCCGACAGGGCGTTTTCTGAATTATGTTGCCCGCTCACCCTTTTCCCGCCTGCGCATATTAATCTCTTGGAATCGCATGGACGACGGGTGCGCCCGGAATGGAACCGAAAGGCTTCGAAGCCTAATCGGACTTCTCCTATGGTCTGTTAAATATTCGCAATCTATTTTGAAAGTGGTTTTTCAAGAAAATACAAGAGTAGTAATTATTTGCTTGCCGTCATTGATTTAGGTATTTGTAAGCGAATTTGTTCGTCGTATTTAACTAAACACAAATTCGGACGAAACATGCCTATGTCGATTGGCTCGGATTAATCCCCCGAGCAAGGCCGACCCAAGCAAACTCACCAAGACCAACAACTTGAACGGGGGCCCCTTGAAGCTTCGAATCGTATTGGCTGACGATCATCCTTTCGTACTCCTAGGGATGAAAGGGCTCTTTGCCGCAGACCACGGAATGGAGGTCGTCGGCGAGGCGAATAATGCGAGCACGTTGCTGGCCGAGCTCGCCGTCACGCCATGCGACGTTTTGGTCACAGACTTTGCCATGCCCGAGCCGGGAGTCGATGCAAATGACGGCCTTCGTCTCATCCGCAAGGTGCGTCAGGAGTTCGCGGACATCAGCATCGTCGTGCTCACCAGCGTAAGCAACGTCGCGATCCTGCGCTCGATTTTGAACGCTGGCGCCATGAGCCTCGTCAGCAAGGCCGAGCCGATCGAACTCGTGGGGACGGCCGTGCGGCATGCGAGCGTCGGACGTCGCTTCGTCAGCGCGTCGTTTGTCGCCGCGCTCGCGGAGGCGGGAACGGAGACCGACTTTTCCGATGAGGAACCGCGGCTTTCTCCGCGAGAGATCGAAGTCGTTCGCTTGTTTGCCAAAGGTCATTCAATTACGGAGATCGCGAAAGAACTCGAGCGCGATGTCCGCACCGTTAGTCGTCAGAAACGCGATGCGATGAATAAGCTCGGTGTAAGAAATGACCCCGGATTGTTCGCCTTTGTTCGCGCACGCGGACTGGGATGATTATTTCGATTTGCTTTTTTCATTTCGGATGCCTCTTATGTATCTAAATGCTTCGATATCCGATGCTTCCGTTTCATTTTTGGATTCTGAGTCGAATCCGCAATACGAGAAGAGGTTTGAGTCAATGGAGTTCGGGAACGGGAGCCAAGTGTTCTCGCACGCTAAACGGATAAGACTGGCGATAGCGGATGATCATCCCCTCGTCATCCTTGCAATCGAGCGTTTTGCCGGGAATTTTCCCAGTGTGGAAGTGGTAAGTCGCAACGCAAATTCGACACAGCTCGAAGAGTCGCTCGCTCGCGGCGAATGTGACGTAGCGATTAGCGACTTCTTCATGCCGGGCGGGCGCTATGGCGACGGCATCGAGTTGATACAGCATATTGCGAACCGGTATCCCGAGGTCCGCATTGTCGTCCTGTCTCGCAATGACGACGCCACGGTCGTCAAACGTGCACTGGAAGCGGGCGCGCATGCGTTCCTGAGCAAAGAGGACAGACTCGACCTGATTTACGTGGCCATCGTTTCGGTCATCGCCAATGAGACTTACCTCGGACCAGGAATTCGTAGAACGCTGGCGCTCGCTGACGCCGAAAGTCACGCACGTTTCATTCGGCAGAAACTAACGAGCCGCGAACTGGAAGTGATTGAACGTTATGCGCGAGGCGCGAACGTCACAGAGATCGCCAAGGACCTCGGCCGTAGCGTGAAGACGATCAGCGCACAAAAGTGCGCGGCCATGCGAAAGCTCGATTTATCGACTGACGCTGATTTGTATCGATTTATCTCGGACAGCGGATTGATCTAGGCGGATTGCGCCGCGCAGAGGGCGCGTAGTCAATCGAGGCCGGCAAGGAGACAGCGCGCAGTCGATTGACGACTGTTGCGCACCGGACCAACCTCAACAGAACGCACAAACAATGAGAACAAAAACGCTTAAAAGGGCGATTGTTGCGGACGACCATCCGGTCGTCATCAAAGGCATTCAAAGCTTCCTGGAGCGCCACGGCGCGATACGCGTGGTCGCGACTGCTCGAGACACATTGGAGCTTGCCGAAGCAGTCGATACGACTCCGTGCGACTTCGTTTTCTCGGACATCGGCATGCGCGGCATCGACGGCGAAAGCAGTTCGATCGGCTTTCTCCGGCGGTTGGCGTGGCAGGAAAGTCGCCCGAAGGTCATCGTCCTCACGATGATTTCGCACACGCGAATGTTGGCGGGCCTCGTTCAACTCGGCGTGGACGGCGTGATCGACAAGCGCGACGGACTCGAATATTTGCTCGACGCGATATCGGTGGTCGAGGCGGGTGGCTGCTTCCTTTCACCCTGCGTGGAGGCGGCGGTCAGGCATATGTCGGGGACGTCGCCGGCGCGCGCGGGCGTATTGAGTCGACGCGAGTGGGAAGTGTTCCAACTCTACGCGCGCGGCCTTCTGATTCAGGAAATCGCGGATCACTTCGGGCGAAGCCGCAAGACGATTGCAACGCAAAAGCGAAGCGGCATGCGCAAGCTGGGCCTCGAAAGCGAAGAGGAACTGGTTGCATATCTGCAGAAGGTCTGCCTGATCTGAAACGTCGCGGCCACCGGTCGTGCGGAATCTCGGAGCAAATTGGGACGGTTCTGATTCGATTCTGACAGGTTGCGGGTCAGACTCAACTCATTTGGTTTGACAGGCAGGCGCGAAGCGCAGGGGCACTCATCCGCCAAAAACGGCGAATTGACTTCTTCGTGGGCTTGCCCAGCCGGCCAGGTAACTTTTTGTGGCCGGAGTCGCCGTACCGAGGGGTTCGAATTGAGATTTTTGTTCGCGCGTTGTTTGCTTCTTCTCAGCTTCATGGGCATGATCGCGCCGCTGTCCAGCCAAGCGGCCGAGCCGCGTAGTCACACCAGCACGTCGCAGCTAACCGCTGATGTTCTCGCCGAACCGAAGAGCGCGGCAGTCCCGTTCAAACTCGATGAACCGGAGCGCAGTTACTTGCGGACGCTGGAGCCGATCGTCGTCGGGTTGGTCGAAGCGTCGGGCGAGTCCGCCGATGAGTCGCTTCAGCGGCCAGAAGCGCCACTGGAAGCAGTCGAGAAAATGCTCGGCGTCACGTTCAAACCGCAGCACTTCAACGATTGGGCGAAGGCCGCGTCGGCATTTCAACGGGGCGAGATCGATATGATCGTCGCGTCGAGCACGCCGGGAAAGCTGAACTATGCCATGCACTCCGAGTTACAGCCGCTCGACCTGCTGATCAGGCGAGCGTTGGCGCAATCCTCGGCGACGCAATCGGCCGCCGCGCAGACGGCTGAACCAGCCGTCTGGAGCATCACGGCATTGCGCCTGATGCCGGCGCTCATCGGCATTGCCGCAGTGTTGTTCGTCACGCTTCGCGCCTTTATTCGACTGCAACAGGAGATGAACCGACGTGTGGAAACGGAGCAGCGTCTCGGTACGCAACTCAGTTTCCAGCAAACGATGATGGAGGTGGTTCCGTATCCGCTCGTCGCGAAGGACATGCAAAACCGCTACATCACGGTGAATCGTGCCTTTGAGGAGGCGCTCGGGGTGCGGCGGGAAGACGTCATCGGGCGCACGAGTCTCGAAGTGACGGCGTGGGGCGACGCGCATAGCCGCGTGCTACACGAACTGACCAGTATGACGCTGGCCTCCGGCCAACGACATGAAGTCGAAGCGGAATTCTCCGACAACCAGGACCACCCGCGCTGCGGCCTTTTCTGGACCGGCGCGTTCACGGAGTTGAACGGGGAGCGAGCGGGTGTCGTGGGCACGATGATCGACATCACCGATATCCGCGATGCCGAAACGCGCGCGCGGCAAACCGAGCGCCGACTTCACGACGTGACGCGGTCGCTGCCAGCCGTCGTGTTCCAGTTGCGCCGCGCGAGCGACGGCACGTACAGCCTTCCCTATATTGACGGCGATACCCGGCAGTTGCTCGCTTTGGACGTCCTCGCTCTGGCCGATGATCCGATTCACGCACTGACGCGCATTCACGCCGAGGACAGCGCGCGTCTGCTCGAAGAAATCGAAGCGTCGGCGCGCACGCTCGAGCCGCTGCATACCGAGTTCCGCTCGACCGTAGAAGGGATTACGCGCTGGATTCGCGCCGACCTCGTCGCGCATCGTGAAGACGATGGCGCCGTCGTATGGAGTGGCTATTGGGCCGATGCGAGCGTGGAGCATGCCCGTGCAGACGAACTCGCTCGCGCGCGGGATATCGCCGAAGCGGCATCGCGCGCGAAGGACGACTTCCTGGCCATGATGAGTCACGAAATCCGCACGCCGATGAACGGCGTTCTGGGGCTCGTTGAAGTACTCGAGAACACGTCGCTGAACTCCGATCAGTCCCAGATGCTCGGCATGATTCAGGATTCCGCGAGTGCGCTCCTGCAGATCCTGGACGATCTTCTCGACTATTCGAAGATCGAGGCCAACCGGTTGACGATCGAATCGACTCCGATCGATTTGCGCGAACTCGTGGACAGCGCCGTAGGTCTGCTTGCCGGAAGGGCGCATGAAAAGGGTCTGCGCGTGCGTGTCGACGTGGCGCCGGAAGTGGCAGCGACAGTCAGAGGCGATAGCGTGCGCCTGAGGCAGGTTCTCTTCAACCTGATGAGCAACGCGATCAAGTTCACGATCAGAGGCGATGTCGCCCTCCACGTGCGCGCGGTCGAGCAACGCGCGTCGGAACAGGTCATCGAACTGTGTGTAAAGGACACCGGCATCGGGATTGCCGCGGAGGCTCAACAAAACCTCTTCGAGCCATTCGTGCAAGCGGAGGCTTCCACGACGCGCCGTTTCGGCGGTACCGGGCTCGGACTGACTATCTGCAATCGTCTCGTCGCGTTGATGGGCGGCACGATGAGTCTCGAAAGCGCGGTCGGCGTCGGAACTGCGATGACCGTTCGTCTCACGATGCCGGTCGAAACCTTGCGGTATCAGATCGACGGATTGCGTGGCAAGCGCGGCATCGTCGCGATCGAAGACGACCACGTGGCGGCTGCTCTCATGCATTACGGCGAGGCGCTCGGTCTGGAGTTTCAGCGTTACACGCCCGATGAACTCGCGCGATCGGAGCCTGAGTCGCTCAAATACATCGAGATCGTCTTTCTGAGCGATACGCGCACGCTCGCGTCTCCGCTCGGATCGCGCGTGATTCACGTGACCGAAAAGCCAAAGCCGACCGGATACCGAATCCTCGAAGACGACATCCGCGTAAGCGTCAATCCGATATCGTGGCATGGGCTCGGCGCGGCTTGCGTTGCCGCATTGACCGGCATGCCGCAGATCGCATCGGGACTCACGCTCTGCCACGAAGCGAAGATGGCGGCGCCGGACCGGGAAGACGCGCTGCGCAGCGGCAAACTCGTGCTCGTGGCCGAAGATCATCCGGTGAACCAGGAACTGATCCGCAATCAGCTTTCGCTACTCGGATTTGCCTGTGACGTCGTGCACGATGGCGCTGAGGCGCTCGCTGCGTTGGCGGACACGCGCTATGGTTTCCTGATCACGGACTGCCACATGCCGAACATGACGGGCTACGAACTCGCGCGTCGCATCCGGGCCGATGAAGTTGGCACGGCGCGCCGCCTGCCGATTCTCGGCATCACGGCGAGCACCGCGCCCGACGAGTTGCAGAAGTGCCGCGATGCGGGCATGGATGACCGTCTCGTGAAGCCGACCCGGCTCGCTACTTTGCGCGAGCATCTGAACCGCTGGTGGGTGAACGCTAGCGCCGCGCCTGACTCTCGCACGCAATCACCGCAAGTTGCCGTCGTGCGGCCGCGCGATGATGACGAACTCGATCTGAGCGCGATGGCTCAACTGTGGGGTAGTGAAACGACAGTGAAGGCGTTGCTGGACGCGTTCGTATCGTCGTTCCGCGAAGATCTCGTGGCGCTTCGGTCGTTGCTGGATCGTGGCACGGTGGATAATCTGCGGGATTGGCATCATCGTGTCTTCGGTGCGGCCAGTGTTCTGCAGTATCGGCCGCTGCTTGCCGCACTGGAGGAATTTCGTCGCGATCTGCACGTGAAGACCCGCGACGCGCGCCGTCGCGAAGGATTTGCGCTGATCGCACGATGCGAAGAACTCGTCGAGCGCATCCACGCGCAAGGCGCCGCGATTCTTTGATCGGGCCACGCCGCGTGGCACCGCCGTCTTCCTATTTCGGCAATGCTCCGGAATCCGCTTCGACTGATTCGCGGTCGCGGAAGTAGGCCAGCGCGAAATCCACAAATGAACGCGTCTTGGCCGGCACATGTCGGCGTCCCGGGTAGACGATCGAAACTTCCTTGTCTGCGTCCTTGAGGGCGTAGCCCGGCAGCAGGCGCACGAGTGATCCCGTTTCGATATCCTGCGTTACATAGCTCTCCGGCAGTACCGCAATGCCCATTCCGGAAAGCGCCGCTTGCCGCAACATGTGCGAGCTGTTCACTGCGTATGCCGGATCGAGCGCGACGCTTTCCTCCACACCTGATGGTCCGACAAAAGACCACGTCGATCCGTGTATGTCCGCGGACGGTGCAAGAAACTCGTGCGATGCCAGCAATGCCGGCCGGACAGGCGTGCCGCGCCGCGAAAGATACGCCGGCGATGCAACGAGCACTGACGCCACTTTGACCAACGGACGGTTGATCAGCATGCCGCTGTTGACGAGATGCGGGACGACGATGCCGACGTCGAAGCCTTCCGCAACGAGATCGACTGGACGATGAAGCAGCGTCAGACGCAGCTTCACGTTCGAGTAGCGCTCCATGAATTCTCGCAGCATCGGCGTGAGTCCAAGCAACGAAAAGGACGCCGATGCCACCAGCTTGAGCGTGCCTGTGGGATCCACGGAACTGGTCCCCACCGATGCCTCTATCGCCTCGATTTGCTCGAATACCGCGCGGCAGCCTTCTGCATACGCGCGACCGGCTTCTGTCAACGAGACGCTGCGCGTCGTCCTGTTCAGCAAGCGCGTGTTGAGATGCACTTCGAGCAGCGACACGTAGCGCGTTATCACGGCGTTGGAGAGATCGAGCGCGGCGGCGGCGCGACCGAACGACTCGGTTTCCGACACCTTCAGAAAGACGCGCATCGCTTGAAGTTGATTCATTGAGAGAGCGTGTGAGAAGCGCCTTTCGACGCTTCGAGTATGTGAATCGATGCAAGCGGCTGGATCGCAGCTTCGCGTGCGCGATCTTAGAGTGCGGTGACACGCCTGAAAATCGGAAGGTTCTGATCCGGACCCGCTGTCTCAATGCAGCCACTGTCGCATGTATGCAACTCAACGGTCGCGAGGCGCTGGCGATACACGCGTGATCTGATCTGTAAGTCCTCGTGGCCTAAGTGTTTATCCATATTGAAATTGCACTTTTCGAATTATTCAAAAAGGCTTTTGTGTTTCGTTCGGCGGTTTCTCAAAAAGACCGGGCAATAAACTTTGTCGTGCCGAATATCGGTGCTGAGCTAAACGAGCGAAGAGGCACATTCAGCTCGACAGGCGTTCGGCCTGAAGCAACCCATCGAGTCCCACGACTCAGCAAAGGAATACGCATGAAAAAGAATTTGATCGTCACGGCCATTGCAGCTTTGGCCGCATCGTTCGCAGGCGCTGCCAACGCAGAGAGCAGCGTCACGCTGTATGGTTTGGTCGACGCAGGCTTCACGTACGTGAACAACGTGCAGGCTCCGGAGGTTGCTGATCACTTCAAGAACAACTCGTTCAGCATGACGGGCAACAATGTTCAGATGAGCCGTTGGGGTCTGCGCGGTGCGGAAGACCTGGGCGGCGGCATGAAGGCGATCTTCACGTTGGAACGGCTTCGACGTCGCCAACGGCGGCTCGCTGGGCGGCAATGGCTTTAGCCGTCAGGCATTCGTCGGTCTGTCGACGAATGCAGGTACGGTGACGCTGGGTCATCAGACCGACTCCGTGGTCGACTACCTCGGCCCGCTGAGCGCGACCGGCACTTGGGGCGGCACGTACTTCGCACATCCGGGCAATCTGGATAACCTGAACGGCGATGCGTTCCGTGAAAACAACTCGATCAAGTTCCAAAGCGCGAACTACGCTGGCTTCTCGTTCAGCGGTCTGTACGGCTTCTCGAATGCCGCAGGCAGCTTCGCGGCAAACCGCGCGTACAGCATCGGTGCAGGCTACGCAAACGGCGGCCTGAAGCTCGGCGCAGCATACATGCAAGCGAACGGCATGAACACGAACGCAGGCCCGACCGCGGGTGCGATCGTTGGTGGCCCGACGACTGTGCCGAACCAAGACCTCATCTTCGCCGATCGTCAGCGCACGTTCGGTGCAGGCGGCAGCTATTCCGTCGGCGCTATGACGTTCGGTGCGATTTGGACGCAGACTCGCCAGAATGACAATGTGCCGGGTACGGGTTCGAACATCGTCAACAACTACGAAGTGAACGGTCGTTATGCTCTGACGCCGGCGCTCTCGCTTGGCGCCGCCTACACGTTCACGAACGCCAAGTTCGCGCAAGAGGAAGGCGACTCGACCCGTGTTCGCTTCCACCAGTTCGGCGTGCAGACGGACTACGCTCTGTCCAAGCGCACGGATATCTATGCTGAAGGCTTGGTGCAAATCGCCAGCGGCTTGCCGGAAGGTGTAACGCCGAACGCAGGCATCAGCGGCGTCGCCTTGTCCTCGAGCAGCCGTCAGGTTGTCGTGTCGACGGGTATCCGTCACCGCTTCTAAAGCCATCGGAGAAGTACCGAGCTTTAGCTAGCTAGAAAAAGGGCGCCGCGAGGTGCCCTTTTCGCATGTGTGTCTCTCGCAACCCAAGCGAAATGCACCCCGCATCCGGATGCTCTACCATGGCGATGCGGTCATCGCACTGAAAGATACGCTGCCCGCCAAAACAGGAGAGGAACAATGACCTCGACATGCAGACCACATGTACGCTGGATGACCGTTCTGATGCTCGCCATTCTCGCCTCGGGCGCCGCACGAGCCGACACCGTCGCCCTGAAAGCCAATCTCCAGCCTTCGAGCGAAGTCCCGCCGCGCGTAAGCAAAGGCCACGGTACCGTGGACGCGACCTTCGACACCGACACCAAAGTGTTCACCTGGACCGCAACCTACGCCGAGTTATCGGGTCCCGTGACGATGGCTCATTTCCACGGCCCCGCGCCTGTCGGTCAGAACGCGAAAGTGCAGGTGCCTATCGACAAGAAAGCGCTCGCGAGCCCCATGAAAGGACAGGCGACGCTATCGGATCAGCAAGTCAGCGATCTGATGACAGGGCAGTGGTACTTCAACATCCACACGCAGGAAAATCCGACCGGCGAGATTCGTGGTCAGGTAATGCCGGCGAATTGACGCGCGCAAGCGGGATCGATCGACGATGAGCTGGCAAAGCGCCCTCGCTTGCTGGGCAGTACGTAGGCGCATGCGCCCGCACAGCGCGAAGTCAGAACTCGACGTCGAACTGGCGCGAAGTTACGCATCACGTCGAATCTGGTCGCCGCGCGTGCCGAAAGGCTGGCGGCTCGATATCCGCGAGACGAGCGACGAAGACGCACCACGCGGCGAATGGCTCACACCGCCGACGAATCCACGCGCAACCATTCTCTACCTGCATGGCGGCGGCTATTATTTCTGCTCGCCGCGCAGTCATCGCGCCATCACGTTCGGATTGGCCACACGGTCAAATGCGAGTGTCTTTTCGCTCGATTACAGTCTTGCGCCCGAAAATCGCTTTCCTGCGGCGCTCGACGATAGCGTCGCCGCATACCGTCGATTGCTCGGAGACGGCGTTCCCGCGCAATCAATTGCGATAGCAGGGGACTCAGCCGGCGGCGGTCTCGCGCTCGCGACGCTTCTCGCGCTACGCGACGCGGGCGATCCGCTTCCCGCGGCCGCAGTGCTATTTTCGCCGTGGACCGATCTGACCTGTAGCGGCGAGTCGATGCGGACCAACGACGGCCGCGATCCGATGTATCACGCGTCGGTATTTCCTCGGGTGGCCGCGCAGTATCTCGGTTCAGCCGATGCGCGAAATCCCTACGCATCGCCCGTATTCGGCGAGTTCGAAGGCTTGCCGCCGCTGTTGATTCAGGTCGGCGACACCGAACTCTTGCTGGATGATTCGACTCGCATCGCGACGAAAGCACGCGCGGCCGGCGTGCGTGTCGAACTGGATATCTGGCGCAACGTCCCGCATATCTTCCAGATCTGGACGCCGTTCATGCCCGAAGCACGCGATGCGCTCGCGCACGCCGCCGCGTTCATCGACGGCGCAATCTCGGCGCGCCAGACTCATCTTCCGCCCATGACCTCGATCGTCTGATAGGCCCGCTCGACGGCCGACGCGCCATAGCGCCGCTCCAGCCTGCGCACGGTGAAATGCCCATGCGCCATCTGCTGAAAGTGGTCGATGAACACCGTGTTGACCATCGCGCCGAGCACCGCGCCGATCGCCGGAATGGACTTCGCGGCCACCTGTTCGCTGACCTGCACCGAGAACCTCGAGGCGATCGTCTGCAAGAATTTGAGCAGCGCCGTCGATCCATGACTGCCGAGTCCCTTCGCGGCGATTTCGTTGGTCGCGCGCGAAACCGACTGCGCGAGCGCGCCGCGCACGATGAAGTAGCCGATATCGGCGTTGTCATCGCTGGCTTTGGCGCCGCCCATGCCGAGCACCATCATGCATTGCAATTGAGTCTCCACGCGATGCACGTCCTCGCCCTCGCTACGCGCGATATCGCAGATCGAGCGGAACATCAGCGTTGTCGTCACCGGCAATTCGACCGGCAATGCGAACAGCCCGAACGCGCCGCCCGCCGCGCCGGTCGTCGCGACGGCCAGCTTGTGCATCAGGTTGTGCGGCTTGTCGGGCGGCGGCGCGAGGAGCGAATCGGACGGCGCGCTCTTGCCGATCGTGCGCAACGCGAGCTGGAGGCACTTTTTCAGCGCGAGTTGCGTCGCTTCATCGACTTTGTCCTGCGCGGCCGCCGGCATGCGTCCCATCAGCTTTTCGATGGGCGCGCCGACGACGCTCGCCAGCTTCATCGTCAGCGACGGACTTTCCAGGGCTTCCTTCGCGCGGGTCAGGGCCGCGAAATCTTCGGTCGTGAGCGGCGAGGTAATGATCGGCGTCGGTTCCATGCGATGTCTTCTGTCCGGTAAATGGTGAATTGCCACGAAAATTAGAGTGCCTCACCGTGCTATGATTCCATTTCCGTTGACTAGTCAATTATTGCGCTTACAAAAATGGCCGTTCACACAGCCGCGCATCATTCCAGCGGACAGGTTTTGCCTTTCCGCGAATCCCTCATGGCGATGCTGGGCGTCTCGTTCGTCACGATGCTCGTCGCGCTCGATCAAACGGTGGTCGGCACCGCGTTGCCGACGATCGTCGCCGAGCTTAAAGGCTTCGATCTCTATGCGTGGGTCGCCACGTCGTATCTTCTGACTTCCGTCATCACTGTGCCGATTTTCGGCCGGCTCGGCGATTACTACGGCCGCAAGCCCTTCGTGATCGCGTCGATCGTCGTGTTCACCGTCGCGTCCGTGCTCTGCGGCCTCGCCAACAGCATGATGTTCCTCGTGCTCGCGCGCGGGTTGCAGGGCATCGGCGGCGGGATGCTCGTCGGCACTGCGTTCGCGTGCATCGCCGATCTCTTTCCGGACAACGTCGTGCGCCTGCGCTGGCAAGTGCTGATGAGTTCGGCGTTCGGCATCGCCAACGCGGTCGGACCGACGCTCGGCGGTTTTCTCACGCAATACTACGGCTGGCGCTCGGTGTTTTACGTGAACCTGCCCGTGGGCGTGGTCTCGCTCTTTTTCGTGTGGCGCTTTCTGCCGCATCTGCGCCACGTTGCGCATGAAGGCAAGATGCGCCTCGACTGGCCCGGCGCCGTGCTCATCGCGGTGGCGCTCGGCGCATTGCAATTGTTCGTCGAAATGTTGCCGAAGCACGGCGTCAGTGCCGAGAGCGTCGCGCTGCTCGCGATGAGCGTCGCTGCCGGCATCGCGCTGTGGAAGTGGGAAATGCGCTGCGACTACGCGATTCTGCCCGTCGACATGTTCCGCAACAAGGCGCTCGCCGCGCTCTTCACGCTCGCGATTCTCGGTGGCTTCACGATGTTCTCGCTGCTGTTCTATGCGCCGTTGCTGTTTCAGGGCGGCTTCGGCTTGTCGCCTAAGGACGCGGGCATCGTGATCACGCCGCTTGTCGTGTTCATCACGATCGGCAGCATCGTGAACGGGCGCATCGTCACGCGTCTGAAGAACGCCAATCTGATGCTGTATGTCGGCTTCGCGTTGCTCGCCGTGTCGTGTCTGGGTATCGTCGTCGCCACGCACAACATGCCGCGCTCGATGTTGCTCGCGATCATGGTGCTCGGCGGCCTGGGCCTCGGCTTCGTGATGCCGAATCTCACCGTGTTCGCGCAGCAGACGGCAGGGCGCGCGCATCTCGGAATCGCGACCGCGTTGCTGCAATCGCTGCGCATGATCGGCGGGATGATCGGCACCGCGCTCACCGGTACGCTCGTGAGTCATCTGTACGCGAGCGGCGTGAATCTCGCGCTCGAACGAGATCACGCGCTGCGCTGGGCCGGCGATCTCTCCGATCCGCAGATTCTCATCAACCGCGAAGGACAGCAGGCGCTGCTTTCGCAACTGACTGCCTCTGGTCACAACGGCGCGATGTTGCTCGAAGCCGCGCGCGAGGCGCTCGTCGCCGCGATTCACATCGGCCTGGCGCTGGCGGCGCTGGTCGCGGTGGTGTCGCTGTGGCAGTCGCGCCGCGTTCCGCCGGTGCGCCTGAAAGGGCCGCAGGAACCCGTCATCCTCGCCGAATGACTACGGAAATCGAAAGCATGAATGAACAGGACCGTATCGCCGTGGTGCAGCAGTTCGGGCGCACGTATCGCGCGTTCATGTCGGCGTTCGAAGCGGCCGTCGGCCAGCCGATGCCGCGCTGGCGCATTCTGCTCGCGTTGCACGAGCACGCGGGCGTGCTGTCGCAGAAGCGACTCGTCGAACGTCTGAAGGTGGACCCGGGTGCGCTGACGCGGCAACTGAAGACGCTGGAAGGACTCGGCTGGATCGTGCGCAGCGTCGATGCACGCGACAACCGCGTGTCGAATGTCACGTTGACGGCGCAAGGGCGCGCGATGGCCGAAGAGAGCCTGCCGCGTCGCAACGCGTTTCTGCACGACACGATGGCCTCGCTGCCCGATGAGGCGATCGAAGCATTGTCGAGCGCGCTTCACATGTTCGAGCGACGCATTCAGGAAGTCGCGGCCGCGAATGCGTCACAAGCGGCCGCCGTCGAAGAAAAAGCTTAAAAGAACGTTTCGATCACTTCGGTGACGCGATACTTCGGATCGACGACGAGAACCTGACGCCACTTGTCGAAGGTCAGGCACGGGTGCGAGATGTCGAACGCAATCATGTCGCCGACCTTCACGTCGTCGCCCGGCTTGATCCGCAGGTACGCGTGCTGGTCCATCAGGCCGAAAATCTCCCAGCCTTCGTCGGGCGAAACATCGCGCGGCGCTTCATTGCCCGGACGATAATGCTTCGCCGGCTCGGGCATGCCCGCATCGAACGCGGAGTCGCGCTTGCCGAGCCCGATGATCGCGCGATCCGGCTCGGGAATCGACTGCACATACGCCCACAACTGCAGCGCCGGCTTCAAACCTTGCCCCATCTTTTTCGCGATCGGATTGCGCGCGAAGATTTCGTTCTGCGCCTTCTTGTAGATGCCGACGTCATGCGTCAGATAGCAGCCCGGACGCAGCACGACTTCGATCGCGTCGCTGTTGGCCTTCGCGAATTCGTCGGCGACGACGTCATACCACGCCGATCCCGCGCCCGAGAGAATCGCGGGCTTGCGCGCGATCTTGCCTTCTGCGATCAGCTTGCGCGTCGTATCGACGGCGCTTTGCAGGAACTCACGAACTTTCGTTTCGTCCTGCAGCACGCCTTCATACAATTCGATGCCCGCGAGTTCGATCGTGCCCTGCCAGCGCGCGATCGCGGCGAGCACCGCATCGCGCTGCGCGTCGTCGCGCACGCCGGTGCGTCCGCCCGGCACGCCGAGCTCGATCAGCACGTTCAGCTTCTTGCGTACCGAGCTGAAGAATTCGCCAAGCTGGTCGACGCCATCGGCTGAATCGACCAGACAGAAAAACTCGAAATTCGGATCGGTGAGCAACTCGGCGATCATGCCCATGTTGCGTTTGCCGACGAGCTGATTCGCCATCAGGATGCGATGCACGCCGCCGCGATACGCCGCGCGCACCTGATGCGCGGTCGCGAGCGTGATACCCCACGCGCCGGCGTCGAGCTGACGGCGAAAGAGCTGCGGTGCCATCGTCGTCTTGCCGTGCGGCGCGAGCTTCACGCCGTACTCGCCGACGAACGCCTGCATCCATTTCAGGTTGTGCTCGATGCGATCGGAATAGAGCACGGCGGCGGGCAGACTCACGTCCTCTTCGAGCAGACTCCATTGCAGGCGCGACGCGTCGTTCAACTGGATGCTCGTGCCCGGCACCATGCCGAGACCCTTGCCGAACGGGTCGATCGTCGCGTTCTGATAGTTTGTAACTTTCATGTGCTACTACTCCATCGTCCGTTTAAATAAGCCCTGTGCACGACTCGATGCGCATCAGAGTTGACGGTGCTATGTTAACCAAAGTAGCATCCGCGATGGAAATGTTATTTAGTAACACGGCCATCACGTAAACCCGCAACCCGATATGAACGGCCACGCCGACATGCTCAGTTTCGACATCGTCGCACGCATCGCGGAGCGCGCGCCCGAGTTGCGCAGCGCCGAGCGCAAGGTCGCCGCGCTGATTCTCGACGACCTGACGGGCGCATCGCGCGCGAGCATCGGCGCGCTGGCCGACAAGGCGGAAGTGAGCATCGCCACCGTGACGCGTTTCGCGAAGGCGGTCGGCTGCGTGGACGTGCGCGAACTGAAGCTCCGGCTCGCGCAGGCGGCCGCGGTCGGTCAGCGCTTCCTGAGGCGCGAGCCCGATGCCGTGCCCGACTCGCTCGCCGCGCGCATCTTCGAGGAAGTGCAGGCGACGCTGGCGCAGAACCAGGGCGCGCTTGCGGCGTCGCCGATCGCCGAAGCCGCGGACGCGCTCGCCGCGGCATCGATGATCTATGTGTTCGGCATGGGCGGCGGTTCGACCGCGCTCGCCGACGAGATGCGCTTTCGCCTCGTGCGGCTCGGCCGGCCGGTCGCGTCGTATCAGGATGGGCTGTTGCAGCGGATGGTCGCGTCGACGTTATCGAAGGAACATGTGGTGGTTGCGCTATCGGTGACGGGGCAGACACCGGAGATGGTCGAAAGCTGTCAGCTCGCGAAGCAGTACGGCGCGCGCGTGATCGCGCTGACCGCGCCCGCGTCGCCGCTCGGCGCGCTCGCGGACTGGCTGATTCCGGTGATCGCGATCGAATCCGACTTCATTTACAAACCGTCGTCGTCCCGCTACGCGATGATGATGGCGCTCGATTTGCTCGTCACCGAACTGGCGGTCAAGCAGGCGGATCACAGCCGCGAACTGTTGCGCCGCATGAAACACGCGCTCGATTCGCATCGCGGCGGCGGCGAGCGTCAACCCTTGGGAGACTGATCATGGAATCGTTGAAAGCCGACACGCTGATCGTCGGCGCGCGCCTGATCGACGGCACGGGCGCGCCCGCCGTCGAGCGCGATGTTGCCGTGCGCGACGGGCGCATTGTCGCGATCGAGGCGCCAGGCGGCCTGTCCGGCTGGAGCGCCGACGAAACCTTCGACGCCGAGGGCAAAGTGCTCGCGCCCGGTTTCATCGACGTCCATACGCACGACGACACGCACGTGATCCGCTCTCCGCAGATGATGCCGAAGATCACGCAGGGCGTGACGACGGTGATTGTCGGCAATTGCGGGATCAGCGCGTCGCCGGTCACGCTGAAGGGCGATCCGCCCGATCCGATGAACCTGCTCGGCGACGCCGCCGCGTTCAAGTATCCGACCTTCGCCGCGTATGTCGATGCGGTCAACGAAGCGCGTCCGGCGGTGAATGTCGGCGCTTTGATCGGGCATACGGCGCTGCGCAACAATCATATGGATCGGCTGGATCGCGCGGCCAGCGGGGATGAAGTCGCGGGCATGCGCGCGCAGCTCGAAGAAGCGCTGGAAAACGGCGCGCTCGGCTTGTCGAGCGGGCTCGCGTACGGATCGGCGTTCAGCGCGCCGCCGGAGGAAGTGCAGGCGCTGGCCGAGCCGCTGGCGAAAGCGGGCGCGCTCTACACGACGCACATGCGCACCGAATTCGACGCGATTCTCGACGCGATGGACGAGGCGTATCGCGTCGGCCGTCATGCGCGCGTGCCGGTGGTGATTTCGCATCTGAAGTGCGCGGGGCCGTCGAACTGGGGGCGCAGCACGGAAGTGCTGAAGTCGATCGAGACGACGCGCGACGGCCAGCCGGTCGGCTGCGATTGTTATCCGTACAACCGCAGTTCGTCGACGCTCGATCTGAAGCAGGTGACCGGCGACATCGACATCACGATCACATGGTCGACGCCGCATCCGGAAATGGCGGGCAAGCTGATCCGCGAAGTCGCCGACGAATGGAAGGTCAGCCAGCAGGACGCGGCGAAGCGCCTGCAGCCGGCGGGCGCGGTGTATCACAACATGTCGGAAGACGACGTGCGGCGTATCCTCTCGCATCCCGCGACGATGATCGGCTCCGACGGCTTGCCGAACGATCCGCTGCCGCATCCGCGTTTGTGGGGCGCGTTTCCGCGCGTGCTCGGCCATTACGCGCGCGACACGTCGCTGATGCCGCTCGAAGAAGCCGTGCGCAAGATGACGAGCCTGACGGCGCGGCGTTTCAGTCTGGCCGAGCGCGGCGAGGTGAAGGTCGGATATCACGCGGATCTGGTCGTGTTCGATCCGGAGCGTGTGCGCGATGCCGCGACGTTCGCGAAGCCGCAGCAGGCGGCGGACGGCATCGACGCGGTTTGGGTAAATGGCGTTTTGACGTATCGCGAGCAAGCCGTGACCGGCGCGCGCGCGGGACGTTTCGTGGCGCGCGGCGCGGCATCGAAGCTCGATGCGCAGGGCGCGTTTTGAATTCTTGGGTTATTGAAAAAGGAGCAGGACGATGAAGCGTTATGGCGTGGAAGGTGGCAAGGGACAAGGCGGCGCGCACATGCCGTTCGCACGCGCGGTTCAGGCGGATGGCTGGCTGTTCGTGTCGGGCCAGACGCCGATGGAAAACGGCGAGGTGATCAACGGCGGCATCGTCGAGCAATCGCACAAGGCGATTCAGAACGTGATCGCGATTCTGAAGGAAGCTGGTTACGGCACGGAAGATGTCGTGCGCTGCGGCGTGTGGCTGGACGATCCGCGCGATTTCGCGTCGTTCAACAAGGTGTTCAAGGAGTATTTCGGCGCGAATCCGCCGGCGCGGGCTTGCGTGGTGTCGTCGATGGTGATCGACTGCAAGGTCGAGGTGGATTGCGTGGCTTATAAGAAGGGGTAAGCAATCGCGGCGTTTTTTTATGGCGAAAGCGCACCGACGCGAGGCGGGATTTTTTGGCCGGATCCCGTGTTCGCGGTGGTCTATTAGCACTGCCCCTCCCCGGGGCGGGGGTCACTTTCTTTGCTGCTGCAAAGAAAGTAACCAAAGAAAGCAGCTCGTTTAAGCCCACGGTCACACGCACGTTGGCCATGCTTGCCAGCCCGCGGTGGCACTCGCCTAAGTGTCGCCCTCATAGGCCCTATCGAGCTTGGCTCGCGCACGGTCTGCCGCCCCAAATGTTTTGACGTGCCGGTTCAGCACGAAAGAGCATCGGCACAGCGCTGCGCGCTGCCGTTGGGTATACAAGGGAAACCATCGAATCGCGTGTGCGGTGAGATGGCGGCGTTAGCAAGAAGGTCCGCGCCGACCCGATTGACCGGTCGGCCGCGAAGCGGGCCGGGGCCATTTGGTGGAACCAGTGACGCAAGCGGTGCGATGTGTCAGACCGTGCGCGAGCCAAGCCCGATTGGGCCTTCGAGGGCGACACTTAGGCGAGTGCCGCCGCGGGCTGGCAAGCATGGCCAACGTGCGTGTGACCGTGGGCGGTGAGAAGCTGCTTTCTTTGGTTACTTTCTTTGCAGCAGCAAAGAAAGTGACTGCCGCCCCGCACAGGGGCAACGCCAATAAACCGCCACGCTAACGGGATCCGGCGAAAGCCCGACTTGTCTTTTAGCCGTCGCGATCATTACTGCCGCGCGAGCCGCGCATTATCCGGCATCGGCAAATTGAAGTTCGTCCGAAACGGATTGATATCGAGCCCGCCACGCCGCGTATAACGCGCATACACCGCAAGCCGCTCCGGCTTGCATTCCCGCATGATGTCCATGAAGATGCGTTCCACGCATTGCTCATGAAACCCGGTATGTCCGCGGTACGAAACGATATACCGCAACAACCCCGCATGATCGATCTGCCCGCCGTAATAGCGGATCTGCACGCTGCCCCAATCCGGTTGTCCCGTCACCGGGCAATTCGATTTCAACAGATTCGAGAACAGCGTTTCATCCGTCGGCGCTTCGTCATGAGTCGCCTTCAGCAAGGAAGGATCGGGCGAGAAAACATCGCAATCGAGATCGAGACGGTCCAGAGACAAACCCTCGAATTCCTCCATCGCCAACTTGCCGAAATCGCCGGGCGCCGCGAGCTGCACCGATACCGTCGCGCCGCAGATCGCGGACACATCGCGCTTGATGGCGGCGCGCACATCGTCGATGGAATCGAACGGCGTCTGCGCGAACGAGCCCAGATACAGCTTGAACGACTTCGACTCCACGATATTCGGCGAGTCCGCGGGCACGAAGAACGTCGCGACCGCGATCTGCGGCTTGCCGCGCCGGTTCAGCCACGACAATTCATAGGCGTTCCAGATATCCGTGCCGAAGAACGGCAGCCGCTCGGGCACGCCGATCGAATCGCGCGCGCGCTTGCGGTCGATCGGGAACAGCAGCGATGCGTCGTACTGTTCGGTGTAGTGGACGGGCTTGCCGAGCGGAGATTGGTCGGGTGTCATGATGCGTTCGCAATGCCGCTGAGAACGTGCCCCGTCGCAGTGACGACGCGAGCCGATTCGCAGTGGCGAATTTGATCGTCGAAGAAAAAGTCGGGCTCGAATTCACGCAGGAATTCGCCCTTGTCGAGGCCACCGAGAAACATCGCTTCGTCGATTTCGATGTCCCAGGCCATCAGCGTGCGGATCGCGCGTTCGTGTGCGGGCGCGGAGCGCGCGGTGACGAGCGCGGTGCGGATGTGCATCGGCGAGCGGCTTTCGTTGTCGTCGGCGATGCGCTGCAGCTTGTTCAACGCCGCCAGCAGCGGCTTCAACGGTCCGCCAGGAAGCGGCGAATCCTTCTTCTGCGTTTCGTGGCCGACGAACGCGCCGAGCCCCTCGCTTTGAAACACGCGCTCGGCTTCGTCGGAGAACAGAACGGCGTCGCCATCGAACGCGATGCGAATCTCGTCCGCATAACGGCTCGCGGCGCGCGGCGTTTCCGGCAGCACGCGCGCAGCGGGAAAACCGGCGGCGAGCGCGTCGCGCACATCGTCCGGATTCGCCGACAAAAACAGCGACGCACGCAGCGGCTTCAGATACGCGAACGGCGAACGGCCGCGCGTGAACACGCCACGCTCGATCGCGAGACCATGCTCGCGGCACGAATGAAACGCGCGCAGACCGCTGATCGGATCGCTGCGCGAAAGAATCACCACTTCCACGCGCTGCTCGTCCGCGTTCAGCGCGAGCAGCTTGCGGATAAGCCCGAACGCGACGCCCGGTTTCGCGGGCGTCTCCAGCCGCGAGCGTTGCAACGCTTCGTATTGCGCGAGATCGCCCGTCTCGAAGACGCGGTTCTCTTCCTCGAAATCGAAGAGCGCGCGCGACGAAATCGCGACGACGAGCTTGTCTTCGAGCGTGAACTTCGGCATTGCCGCTTACGCCAGGAACAGCTTGTACACCGGGTTCGCGCCTTCGTCCCACCACGGATAGCCGAGCGTCGCGAGGAAGCGCTCGAACTCCGCGTTGTCCGACTGCGGCACCTGAATGCCGACGAGAATCGAGCTATAGTCCGCGCCCTGATTGCGATAGTGGAACAGGCTGATGTTCCATTCCGGCGCCATCGACGACAGGAATTTCATCAGCGCACCCGGGCGCTCCGGGAATTCGAAGCGCAGCAGGCGTTCGTCCTGCGCGAGCGGCGAACGACCGCCGACCATGTAGCGGATGTGCTGCTTCGAGAGTTCATCGTGCGACAGATCGACGGTCGCGAAACCATGCTCGATGAACGACGTCATCATCTGCGCCGTTTCCTTGCGCGACTTGATCTGCACGCCAACGAAGATATGCGCCGCGCTTTGATCGGCGATGCGGTAGTTGAACTCCGTCACGCTGCGTGTGCCGACGAGCTCGCAGAAGCGCCTGAAGCTGCCGCGCTCTTCGGGAATCGTCACGGCGAACACGGCTTCGCGCGCCTCGCCGACTTCCGCGCGCTCCGCGACGAAGCGCATGCGGTCGAAATTCATGTTCGCGCCCGACGTCACCGCGACGAGCGTCTTGCCTTCGATGCCTTCGCGTTCCGCATAGAGCTTCGCGCCCGCGACGGCGAGGGAACCGGCCGGTTCCAGCACGCTGCGAGTGTCCTGAAACACGTCCTTGATCGCGGCGCAGAGCGCGTCGGAATCCACGGTGACGACTTCATCGAGCAGTTCGTTGCACAGCCGGAATGTTTCCTCGCCAACGAGCTTCACCGCCGTGCCGTCCGAAAACAGGCCGACTTCGCTCAACGTGATGCGCTCGCCCGCTTCGATCGACTTCGCCATCGCGCAGGAATCCTCGGTCTGCACGCCGATCACCTTGATCTCCGGCCGCACCGCCTTGATGTACGCCGCGACGCCCGCCGCGAGTCCGCCTCCGCCGATCGGCACGAAGATCGCGTGAATCGGGGCCTGGTGCTGGCGCAGGATTTCCATCGCGATGGTGCCTTGTCCGGCGATCACGTCCGGATCGTCGAACGGATGCACGAAGGTCAGGCCGCGCTCTTCCTGAAGCTGCACGGCGCGCGCGTAGGCGTCGCTGTACGATTCGCCCGCCAGCACCACTTCGACGGTCGGTCCGCCGTGCGCGCGGATCGCGTCGATCTTGACTTGCGGTGTCGTGGTCGGCACGGCGATCACCGCGCGGCAGCCGAGACGCGCCGCCGACAGCGCGACGCCCTGCGCATGATTGCCCGCCGACGCCGTGATCACGCCGCGCGCAAGCTCGTCCGCCGACAGATTCGCCATCTTGTTGTACGCGCCGCGAATCTTGAAGGAGAACACCGGCTGGTTGTCCTCGCGCTTCAGGAACACGGAATTGCGCAGACGCGCCGACAGGATGCGCGCGGGTTCGAGCTCGCTCTCCCGCGCGACGTCGTACACGCGCGCGGTCAGCACTTTCTTCAGGTAGTCGGGATGTGTCATGCGAGGAATCGTCACGCGGCAATGGTGCGCGCGGGTTTTTGAGGGCGAAAGCATCAATCATAGCGCCAACCGCGCGCTTTCCGGGCACGCCATGCGTTTCGACCGTCCGGACGGTCGTGCAAAACAGCGTCGAAAATGACACGAACGCGTCGCGAATGCGCACGCAAAAGCCCCTTCTCGCTGCTAGCAACCGCGAACGCGCGCCACCGCGATGGGTTAGAATTTCCTTTTACGAATCAGCAATCAGGATCGGCAGATGCACCGGCAGCTTCGGATCGATTTTTGGGCGCATGTCTCCCGCGCGTCGCACCCGGCGGCCGAGCGGCATGCGCGCCACGCGCGATCGTGGCGTTGATCCAGGGCACATCGAAGGCGCCGTGATTGGAGTTCACCTCGCTGAGTTCCGCGCTGCGTGACCCGGCGGCCTTCGCCAAGATAAGTTTCATTCGAAAATTTGCGCCCCCACGCGCATCGTCGGCGTTTCCGCTTTTCGAAGCGCGAGCACCGGCACACCGAACCGTCGAACATGAACGCACCTCAAGCCTTCGATCCGAACGGCGCCCATGCCGCCTTGGCGCTCGATGCCGAGCCCCGTCTGCGCGAAATTCCCTATAACTACACGTCGTTTTCCGATCGTGAAATCGTCATGCGGCTCCTGGGCGACGAAGCCTGGGCCGTGCTCGATGAACTGCGCAATGAGCGCCGCACGGGCCGCTCGGCGCGCATGCTGTATGAAGTGCTCGGCGATATCTGGGTCGTGCGCCGCAATCCGTATCTGCAGGACGACCTGCTCGACAACCCGAAGCGCCGCGCGCTGCTGGTCGAGGCGCTGAATCACCGGCTCGCGGAAATCGAAAAACGCCGCAGCGCCGATCTCACCGCCCACAGCGACGAAGCCGGCAGCCGCGAGCGCGCCGGCCGCGTGCAGTTGCTGATTGCCGCCGCGCGCCGCGCCGTCGATGATTTCGCCGCTGAGTTCGGCCGCATGGCCGACTTGCGCCGCCGCGCGTCGCGCGTATTGGGCCGCGAAACGCAGAAGGACAACATCAAGTTCGACGGCCTGTCGCGCGTCTCGCACGTCACCGACGCGACCGACTGGCGCGTCGAATATCCCTTCGTCGTGCTGACGCCGGACACCGAAGGCGAAATCGCCGGTCTGATCAAGGCGTGCTTCGAACTGGGTCTGACCGTGATTCCGCGCGGCGGTGGCACCGGCTATACCGGCGGCGCGATTCCGCTCACGCCGTTCTCCGCCGTCATCAACACGGAAAAGCTCGAGCAGCTCGGTCCCGTCGAAATGACCGATCTGCCGGGCGTCGATCACAAGGTCGCGACGATTTTCTCCGGCGCGGGCGTGGTCACGCGGCGCGTCACGGAAGCGGCTGAGCAGGCCGGCTTCGTGTTCGCGGTCGATCCGACTTCGCTCGATGCATCCTGCGTCGGCGGCAATGTCGCGATGAACGCGGGCGGCAAGAAGGCCGTGTTGTGGGGCACGGCGCTCGACAACCTCGCTTGGTGGCGCATGGTCGACCCGGAAGGCAACTGGCTCGAAGTCACGCGTCTGGATCACAACTGCGGCAAGATTCACGACGTGGAAGTGGCGCGCTTCCGGCTCGACTGGTTCGACGGCAATCGTCCGCCGGGCGAGAAGCTTCTGCGCAGCGAAAACCTCGACATCACCGGCCGAACGTTCCGCAAGGAAGGGCTCGGCAAGGACGTCACCGATAAATTCCTCGCCGGCCTTCCCGGCGTGCAGAAGGAAGGCTGCGACGGGCTGATCACGTCCGCACGCTGGATCTTGCACAAGATGCCCGCGCACACGCGCACCGTCTGCCTCGAATTCTTCGGCCAGGCGCGTGACGCGATTCCGAGCATCGTCGAGATCAAGGACTATCTGTTCGAAACGTCGAAAGAGGGCGGCGCGATCCTGGCCGGTCTGGAGCACCTCGACGAACGCTATCTGCGCGCGGTCGGCTATGCGACCAAGAGCAAGCGCAATGCTTTCCCGAAGATGGTGCTGATCGGCGATATCGTCGGCAATGACGCCGATGCCGTCGCCGCCGCGACCTCCGAAGTCGTGCGCATGGCGAACGGCAAGAGCGGCGAAGGCTTCGTTGCGGTGAACGCCGAGGCGCGCAAGCGCTTCTGGCTCGACCGCTCGCGCACGGCCGCGATCGCGAAGCACACGAACGCGTTCAAGATCAATGAAGACGTCGTGATTCCGCTCAATCGCATGGGCGAGTACACGGACGGCATCGAGCGCATCAATATCGAGCTGTCGATCAAGAACAAGCTGCAACTCGTCGATGCGCTCGAAGCGTTTTTCCGCACCGGCAAGCTGCCGCTCGGCAAGACCGACGACGCGAACGAAATTCCCAGCGCCGAGCTGCTCGAAGATCGCGTGCAACAGGCGCTCGATCTGTTGAAGCGCGTGCGCGAGCGCTGGACCTTCGTCGGCGAAAAGCTCGACATGCCTTTGCGCGAGGCGCAGCACTATCTCGTCAATCTCGGCTACGCGGCGCTTGCGGAGAAGTTCGCGGATCGCGTCGACGTGCAGCCGGACGCGAACATCTTCCACGTCGCGCAGGACCGCACGGTGCGCATCTCGTGGAAGCAGGAGATTCGCGGGGAACTGCGCCAGATTTTCAACGGCGGCGAATTCAAGCCGATCCTCGACGAAGCGCAGGCCATCCACAAGCAGGTGTTGCGCGGCCGCGTGTTCGTCGCGCTGCACATGCACGCGGGCGATGGCAACGTGCACACCAACATCCCCGTCAATTCCGACAACTACGCGATGCTGCAGGATGCGCATCACGCGGTGGCGCGCATCATGAAGCTCGCGCGTTCGCTCGACGGCGTGATCTCGGGCGAGCATGGCATCGGCATCACCAAGCTGGAGTTCCTGACCGAAGAGGAAATCGGCGATTTCCGCGCGTACAAGCAGCGCGTCGATCCGCACGGACGCTTCAACAAGGGCAAGCTGTTCGAAGGCGCGGACCTGCGAAACGCGTACACGCCGAGCTTCGGGCTGATGGGGTACGAATCGCTCATCATGCAGCAGTCGGATATCGGCGCGATCTCCGATTCGATCAAGGACTGTCTGCGCTGCGGCAAGTGCAAGCCGGTTTGCGCGACACACGTGCCGCGCGCGAACCTGCTGTATAGCCCGCGCAACAAGATTCTCGCGACTTCGTTGCTGGTCGAAGCGTTCCTGTACGAAGAGCAGACGCGCCGCGGTGTATCGATCAAGCATTGGGACGAGTTCAACGACGTCGCCGATCACTGCACGGTCTGCCACAAATGCGTGACGCCGTGCCCGGTGAAGATCGACTTCGGCGATGTCACGATGAACATGCGCAATCTGCTGCGCAAGATGGGCAAGAAGAAGTTCAACGCGGGCAACGCGGCGGGCATGTTCTTCCTCAATGCGACCAATCCGCAGACCATCAATCTCGCCCGAACCGCGATGATGGGTGTCGGCTACAAGGCGCAGCGTTTCGGCAACGACGTGCTGAAGAAATTCGCGAAGAAGCAGACGGCGAAACCGCCGGCGACGGTCGGCAAGCCGCCCGTGGTCACGCAGGTGATCCACTTCATGAACAAGAAGATGCCGGGCAATCTGCCGAAGAAGACGGCGCGCGCGCTGCTGGATATCGAAGACAACAAGATCGTCCCGATCATCCGCAATCCGAAGACGACCACCGTCGATTCGGAAGCTGTGTTCTATTTCCCCGGCTGCGGTTCGGAGCGTCTGTTCTCGCAAGTCGGGCTCGCGACGCAGGCCATGCTGTGGGAAGCGGGCGTGCAGACCGTGCTGCCGCCAGGCTATCTGTGCTGCGGTTATCCGCAGCGCGGCTCCGGGCAGTACGACAAGGCCGAGAAGATCGTCACGGACAATCGCGTGCTGTTCCATCGGGTCGCGAACACGCTGAACTATCTCGATATCAAGACCGTGGTTGTGTCGTGCGGAACCTGCTACGACCAGCTCGCGGGCTATGAATTCGAGAAGATCTTCCCGGGCTGCCGGATCATCGACATTCACGAATTCCTGCTCGAGAAGAACATCAAGCTCGACGGCGTGACGGGCACGCGCTACATGTACCACGACCCGTGTCACTCGCCGATCAAGACGATGGACCCGGTGAAGCTCGTCAACGATCTGATGGGTTCGCAAAACGACGGCTACAAGATCGAGAAGAACGATCGCTGCTGCGGCGAGTCGGGCACGCTCGCGGTTACGCGGCCCGATATTTCGACGCAGGTGCGTTTCCGCAAGGAAGAAGAGATCCGCAAGGGCGCGGCCAGGTTGCGCGGCATTCCGCTCGTCGCGGAAGCGGGCGCGAACGCGATCAACATGTCGAACGCGGCGGCCGGCGCGGCGGGCGCGCAACCGGGTTCGGTGCTCAAGGCCGGCGACGGTCCGCAGCCGAATGGTCAGGACGTGAAAATTCTCACGAGCTGCCCGTCGTGTCTGCAAGGCCTGTCGCGCTACAACGAGGACGCCAACATCGAGGCGGACTATATCGTCGTGGAAATGGCGCGCAAGGTGCTCGGCGAGAACTGGATGGAACAGTACGTCGAACGCGCGAACAATGGCGGTATCGAGCGCGTGCTGGTGTAATAGCGAAATCGAGGTTTGATTCGCTAGAGGTTTGAGATGGACTGTGTGTTTTGTCGTGAAGACGGCGGCGAGGTACTCTGGTCGGACGACGCGTTGCGCGTCGTCCTCGCCGATGAGCCCGACTGGCCGGGCCTGTGCCGCGTAATCTGGGGCGCGCATGTCGCCGAAATGTCCGATTTGTCGGATGGCGACCGCGCGCGCGTGATGACGGCGGTGAACGGCGTCGAGCGCGCGATGCGCCGCGTGCTGGTGCCGGAGAAGATCAATCTCGCGAGCCTCGGCAATCAGGTGCCGCATGTCCACTGGCACATCATTCCGCGCTTTTCCAACGACTCCCGCTTCCCTCTGCCGATCTGGGCGCCGCGCCAGCGCACGGTCTCCGAATCGCAGCTATCGAAGCGCCGCGCGCAGGCGACGCTCTTGCGCGAACAGGTGCGCAACGAGCTGAACCAGGCGTTCGGCCATCAATAAGGCAAGACCATGAGCGGACTCACTTCAACGACGCCGATTCCCACTGGCGTCGTCGTGCATTCGAAATCCCGCGTGCTCGAACTGCAATACGGCGACGAGTCGTATCGCGTGCCGTTCGAGCTGTTGCGTGTGTATTCGCCTTCCGCCGAAGTTCAGGGCCACGGACCGGGCCAGGAAACGCTGCAGACCGGCAAGCGCGAGGTGACGATCATCGGCATCGATCCGGTCGGGCATTACGCGCTGCAACTGAATTTTTCGGACGGCCACAATACGGGCATCTATTCTTGGGACATCCTGCACGACCTGGCGACGCGGCAGGAAGACTTGTGGCACGAGTATCTGGGGAAACTGGAAGCCGCGGGCGTGGACCGCGATACGCCGATGGCCGTCAAGCCGTCCGGCGGCCATTGCCACTGAGTATCAACGCCGCGGCATAACGCCGCATGGGCGGCGCGACGATTGCGCATACATAGAACGAACAACAGGCGAGGAAAGAGCGCGATGAGCAAGACCCACTTCGGATACGAAACGGTCGACGAGCAGGACAAGGCGAAGAAAGTGGCGGGCGTGTTTCACTCCGTCGCGGGAAACTACGACTTGATGAACGACCTGATGTCCGGCGGACTGCATCGGATCTGGAAGCATTTCACGATCGGGCAGGCCAAGGTGCGGCCGGGCTACAAGGTGCTGGATATCGCGGGCGGCACGGGCGATCTGGCGATGGCCTTCGCTAAACAGGCAGGCGAGACGGGCGAAGTCTGGCACACGGACATCAACGAATCGATGCTGCGCGTAGGCCGCGACCGGCTGATCGACAAAGGCGTGCTGACGCCCGCGCTGCTGTGCGACGCCGAGAAGATTCCCTTCCCGGACAATTATTTCAATGTCGTTACGGTTGCTTTCGGACTTCGTAATATGACGCACAAGGATCGTGCGTTGGCGGAAATGACGCGTGTGCTCAAGCCGGGCGGAAGATTGCTGGTTCTGGAATTCTCGAAAGTGTGGGAACCGCTCAAAAAGCCGTACGATATCTACAGTTTCAAGATTTTGCCGTGGCTTGGCGAAAAAGTGGCCAAAGATGCGGACAGCTACCGGTACCTGGCGGAGTCTATTCGCATGCACCCGGACCAGGAAACTTTGAAAACAATGATGGAACAAGCGGGCCTGGATCGAGTCGAATATTACAATTTGTCAGGTGGCGTGGTAGCGTTACACGTCGGGACAAAATTTTGATGTTCCACTCTCAAAAGGATTCGATATGTTCGATTCGCGCAAACCCCAATCCCGGGGTTTCCTGAACCTCTTCTTCAGGAAGGCCGGAATCTTGGCGCTGGCTGGCGTTATTGCGGCCGGCGCAATCTTCGCGGAAACGGCGGAAGCCAAGCGCATGGGCGCTGGCCGCAGCATGGGCCGGCAGTCGGCCACGGCGACGCAGCAGCATCAGGCGACGCCGCCATCGCAATCCATGCAGCAGGGGCAGGCCGGTCAGGCGGCGCAGGCTCAGCGCGCGCAACCCGCACCGGCTGCACCGGCAGCGGCGCAACCCGCGCGTAACCGCTGGCTGGGGCCGATCGCCGGTCTCGCGGCGGGTCTGGGCATCGCGGCGCTGCTGTCGCACTTCGGGCTGGGCGAAGCCTTCGCCGGCGCGATGGCCAACATGATCATGATCGCCTTGATCGTGCTGGCGGCCGTCATGCTGTTCCGCTTCATCATGCGCAAGCGTCAGGGCAATAACACGCCTGCATACGCCGGCGCCGGTTCGGCCTCGGGTTCGCCGTACGGCGCGACCACGCGCACGAGTCTGAATCAGGATCCGCCGCAAGTGCCGCAGCAGCCGACGGGCTTCGGTGCGAATTACATCGAATCTCCGGTGCAGCAGCAGGCCGTGAATCCAAACGTGCCGGCCGGCTTCGACACCGACGCATTCGTGCGCAACGCGAAGGTCTACTTCGTGCGGCTGCAGGACGCGTGGGATCGCGGGAACGTCAACGACATCCGCGAATTCACGACGCCTGAAATGTTCGCCGAAGTGAAGCTCGACGTCGATGCCCGCGGCAGCGCGCCGAACCGTACGGATGTGGTGCAGCTCAACGCCGATCTGCTCGGCGTCGAGGATCGCGCGAACGAGTATCTCGCGAGCGTGCGCTTCCACGGACTCATCCGCGAGTCGGAAGGGGCGGCGGCCGAGCCGTTCGTCGAGGTATGGAACCTGTCCAAGCAGAAGTCCGGCAACGAAGGCTGGCTGCTGGCAGGGATTCAGCAGGTCAGCTGATCCTGACACCGCGCCCTCGGCCGAATGGCCGGGTGTCGGCAACCGTCAGTGTGTTTGCCGGTTGCGGCGGTAGAATAGAAACCCGCGCGAGAAGCGTCTCGCGCGGGTTTTTTCATCTCACAGCCGATGACGAACGCAGACGAATCCGCCCGTCCCGCAGCAAATCCCGCCTTGAAGACCGTATCCAGTGGATTCGCGGCCGCCGTGAATCATCTGCTCGTGCGCGAGCCATGGGCGCTCGAGCGCCTGAAGCCGTATGCAGGCAAGCGAGTGAAATTGTCGTGCACGCCGGTTTCGATCGCTCTTGTGGTGCAACCCGACGGTCTCTTCGCGGCAACCACCGACGCCGAGGCGGGCGCATTCGATGTGACGATCGCCGTGCCGCTCGATGCGCTGCCGGTGTTTCTGCAGGGCGGGCAGGCGGCGGTGATGAAGCATGTGCGGATCGAAGGCGACGCGGAATTCGCAACGACGCTCGCAAAACTCGCGGAGCATCTGCGCTGGGATCCCGAAGAAGATCTGGCGCGCGTGATCGGCGACGCACCCGCGCATCGCGTTGGACTCGTCGCGCGGGCGGTGCAGGAGCAGGCGCAGCGCACCGGGCGGAATCTGCTGGACACTTTCACCGAATATTTCCTCGACGAGCGCCCGCAACTCGTGCGCAAGAGCGCGCTCGACGCGTTCAACGCCGAGCTTTCGAGAACGCGCGATGCGCTTGCGCGCGTCGAAAAGCGCATCGAGAGGATCGAACAACAAACCGGACAACCATCCGGACAACCACGGCCGGCGAGCGGCGCCTCAGCGCGATCCGGCGGCGAGTCAGTGCGCGACTCGCACGAATAACGAGCTGAAGCGAATTCGAACCATGCGTTTTCTGCGTTTTCTCAAGATTTTTTTCACGATCGTCCGCTTCGGGCTCGATGAGTTGGTGATGAGCGGCATCGACGATCGTCGCGTGCGCCTTCTCATGCGCATCACGACCTTCGGCCGCAGGTTCGACATCGAACGCGGAATCCGTCTGCGGCTCGCGCTGGAAAGCCTCGGACCCATCTTCGTGAAGTTCGGCCAGGTGCTGTCGACGCGGCGCGATCTTTTGCCCGTCGATGTCGCCGATGAACTCGCCAAGCTTCAGGATCAGGTTCCGCCGTTCGATTCGGCGGTGGCGGTATCCATCATCGAAAAGTCGCTCGGTGCGCCGATCGACGAACTGTTCGACGATTTCGAGCGCGTGCCGGTGGCGAGCGCGTCGATCGCGCAGGTGCATTTCGCGAAGATCCGGAATGGCGAGCATGCGGGCAAGGCCGTCGCGGTGAAAGTGCTGCGTCCGGGCATGCTTCCTGTGATCGACTCCGACCTCGCGCTGCTGCGCGATATCGCGACGTGGGCCGAGCGTCTGTGGGCGGACGGCCGGCGCCTGAAGCCACGCGAAGTCGTGGCGGAATTCGACAAGTATCTGCACGACGAGCTCGACCTGATGCGCGAGGCCGCCAATGGCAGCCAGTTGCGCCGGAATTTCCAGGGCCTCGATCTGCTGCTCGTGCCGGAGATGTACTGGGATTTGTCGGCGCCGACGGTGCTCGTCATGGAGCGCATGGTTGGCGTGCCGATCAGTCAGGTGGAGACCTTGCGCGCGGCCGGCGTGGATATTCCGAAGCTCGCGCGCGAAGGCGTCGAGATTTTCTTCACGCAGGTGTTCCGCGACGGCTTCTTTCACGCCGACATGCACCCCGGCAACATTCAGGTGAGCCTCGATCCGGCGACCTTCGGGCGTTATATCGCGCTGGACTTCGGTATCGTCGGGGCGCTGTCGGACTTCGACAAGAACTATCTCGCCCAGAACTTCCTCGCGTTCTTCAAGCGCGACTATCACCGTGTCGCGACGCTGCACCTCGAATCCGGCTGGGTGCCGCCGAGCACGCGCGTCGAGGAACTGGAAAGCGCGATTCGCGCGGTTTGCGAGCCGTATTTCGATCGCGCGCTGAAGGACATCTCGCTCGGGCAGGTGCTGATGCGCCTGTTCTCGACGTCGCGCCGCTTCAACGTCGAGATCCAGCCGCAACTCGTGCTGTTGCAAAAGACGATGCTCAACGTCGAAGGGCTCGGGCGTTCCCTCGATCCCGAGCTCGATTTGTGGAAAACGGCCAAACCGTATCTCGAACGCTGGATGAACGAGCAGATCGGCTGGCGCGGCTGGTACGAGCGCCTGCAAATGGAAGCGCCGCAGTGGAGCAAGACCATTCCGCAGTTGCCGCGGCTGATTCACCATATCCTGGCGGAGCAGCACGATTCGCCGAAGAGCGGCAGCGACGAACTCATGCGGATGCTTCTCGCCGAGCAGAAGCGCACGAACCGCCTGCTCGTGACGCTGCTCGTCGCCGGTCTGGTCGCGATGGCGGGCGCGGGTGTCGTCGTCGCGCAGTTCTTTCTTCATCCCTGAAGGCCGACATCATGAGCGATCCGACGAATCCCGATGTTCCCGACTTCGAAAACCGCGATCCGAATTCGCCGGGGTTCTGGGACGAACGCTTCGACCAGCAGTTCACGCCGTGGGATCAGGCTGGCGTGCCGGAGGCGTTCAAGACGTTCGTCGCGTCGGGGAATGCGCAGAATGTGCTGATTCCCGGCTGCGGCAGCGCGTACGAAGCGCTTTATCTGGCCGAGCGCGGCTGGCCGGTGCGCGCGATCGATTTCTCCGCGGGCGCCGTCGAGGCGGCGCGCGCGCAACTCGGCGCGTATGCGGGCGTCGTCGAAGAGGCGGATTTTTTTGCCTACGAGCCGCCTTTCCCGCCCGATTGGGTCTATGAGCGGGCCTTTCTGTGCGCGCTGCCGAAAGTCCGCTGGCACGATTACGCCACCCGGATGGCCGCCTTGCTGAAACCGGGCGCGCTGCTCGCCGGCTTCTTTTTCATCGGATCGACACCGAAAGGGCCGCCGTTCGGCATCGAGCGCGGCGAACTGGACGCGCTGCTGACGCCGCACTTCAAATTGACCGAAGACCGCGAGGTGAGCGGCTCGATCCCCGTATTCGCCGGCCGCGAACGGTGGATGACCTGGCGACGTATCTGAACCGGCCATCTTGAAATCCTTCGGCGGCGCCCCGATATATGGGGCTCAAGCTTGCGCGCGTCGTCCCGAGATTGGCGGGTCGAGTTTGCGGCTATAATTCAAGGCTTTGCAAGCGTCGACAGATCATTGTAGGAAGAGTGCCATGCCGATTTACGCGTACCGCTGCGCACACTGCGGCCACGAAAAAGACGTGCTTCAGAAACTGAGCGATGCGCCGCTCACGCAATGTCCCGCCTGCGGAAAGGACGCTTTCTCGAAGCAGGTGACCGCCGCCGGATTCCAGTTGAAAGGCTCCGGCTGGTATGTCACCGATTTCCGAAGCGGCAACAACGGCGCGAAGGGCAACGCTGCGAACGCGCCGGCGGCGAAATCGGATGACGCTTCTTCGTCCGGTTCCGGCAGCTCGAATTCGGGCGACGCAACGCCGGCCAGTACTACGTCATCGTCGGATGCCGCCAAGCCTGCTGCGGGCGCGTCCGCAACGTCGGACGCAGCCTGAAACGCCGGGTCGCCACGTCCGCCTGGCCATATGTCGCGTAGATGACTTTGCCGACCGCGCAATTGGGCGCGGCTCGCCTGCCAAGCCGGATCTTCGACACAGTCGAGCCGGCGCAGCCTCCGCCCCGTGTAAATGACGACAAAAAAGACTACGCTGAAATCCGTGTTCCTCACCGGCCTGCTCGTGCTGGTGCCGCTCGCGATCACCTTGTGGGTGCTGGGCCTCGTCATCGGGACGATGGACCAGACGCTCCAGCTCCTGCCGGAATCGTGGCAGCCCGAGCGCGTCGTGGGCTTCCATCTGCCGGGCGTCGGCGCTGTGCTGACGATCGCATTCATTTTCATCGTCGGACTGCTGACTCAGAATTTCGTCGGCCAGAAGCTCGTGAAATGGTGGGACGCCATCCTGAGGCACATTCCGGTGGTCGGGCCGCTGTACACGAGCGTCAAGCAGGTGTCCGACACCTTGCTCTCTTCGAGCGGTAACGCGTTCCGCAAGGCGCTCCTGATCGAATATCCGCGCAAGGGCTCGTATACCATTGGCTTTCTGACAGGCATTCCGGGCGGCGACGTGCTGAACCACCTCGACGAAGAGCACGTGAGCGTCTACGTTCCGACGACGCCGAACCCGACATCCGGCTTCTTTCTGATGATGCCGAAAAGCGAAGTCGTCGAACTGGACATGACCGTCGACGCCGCACTGAAGTACATCGTCTCGATGGGCGTGGTGGCTCCCGCCCCGAGCGCGCCGGCGCCGGTCGCGCCCGCCCGCCGCCCCACCGAGCCGCCGATGTAATGCCGGCACGCGCGAGCCAGGAGTCCGCCGAACGAAAGAGCGAGGCCCGAACGCGCGAGCCGTTGATCAACGAACAACGAAAGACACAACATCATGTCGATGCGATCTGAATACTGCGGTCTGGTGACCGAGGCCCGCCTGGGCCAAACCGTTTCGCTGTGCGGCTGGGTGCATCGCCGCCGCGACCACGGTGGCGTTATCTTCATCGACTTGCGCGATCGCGAAGGGCTCGTTCAGGTCGTCTGCGATCCGGACCGCGCCGAGATGTTCAAGGTGGCCGAAGGCGTGCGCAACGAGTTTTGCGTGCAGGTGAAAGGCGTCGTGCGCGACCGTCCCGAAGGCACGGTCAACGCGAACCTCACGAGCGGCAAGATCGAAGTGCTGTGCCACGAGCTGACCGTGCTGAACGCATCGGTCACGCCGCCGTTCCAGCTCGACGACGACAACCTCTCGGAGACCACGCGACTCACGCATCGCGTGCTCGACCTGCGCCGTCCGCAAATGCAGAAGAACCTGCGCCTGCGCTATCGCGTCGCGATGGAAGTGCGCAAATATCTCGACGCGCAAGGTTTCATCGACATCGAAACGCCGATGCTGACCAAGAGCACGCCGGAAGGCGCGCGCGATTACCTCGTGCCGTCGCGCGTGAACGCGGGTCAGTTCTTCGCGCTGCCGCAGTCGCCGCAGTTGTTCAAGCAGTTGCTGATGGTCGCGAACTTCGACCGTTACTACCAGATCACCAAGTGCTTCCGCGACGAAGACCTGCGCGCCGACCGTCAGCCGGAATTCACGCAGATCGACTGCGAAACGTCGTTCCTGACCGAGCAGGAAATCCGCGATCTGTTCGAAGAGATGATCCGCCACGTCTTCAAGGAGACGATGGATGTCACGCTGCCCGCGAAATTCCCGGTCATGCTGTATTCGGAAGCGATGCGCCGCTTTGGTTCGGACAAGCCCGATCTGCGCGTGAAGCTCGAATTCGCCGATCTCACGGATGCCGTGAAGGACGTCGACTTCAAGGTGTTCAGCATGCCGGCCAACTCGAAGGACGGCCGTGTCGCTGCGCTGCGCGTGCCGAAGGGCGGCGAGCTGTCGCGCGGCGACATCGACGGTTACACGGAATTCGTGCGCATCTACGGCGCGAAGGGCCTCGCGTGGATCAAGGTCAACGACAAGTCCCGTGGCCGCGACGGCCTGCAAAGCCCGATCGTCAAGAACCTGCATGACGCGGCGCTCGCGGCGATCATGGAGCGCACGGCGGCGCAAGACGGCGACATCATCTTCTTCGCGGCGGATCGCGCGAAGGTCGTGAACGACAGCCTCGGCGCGCTGCGCCTGAAGATTGGCCATTCGGAATTCGGCAAGACGACCGGCCTGCTCGAAACCGGCTGGAAGCCGCTGTGGGTCATCGACTTCCCGATGTTCGAGTTCGACGAGGAAGAGAACCGCCACGTGGCCGCGCATCATCCGTTCACGAGCCCGAAGGACGAGCACCTCGAGTACCTCGAAACCGATCCGGGCCGCTGCCTCGCGAAGGCATACGACATGGTGCTGAACGGCTGGGAAATCGGCGGCGGTTCGGTGCGTATCTTCCAGGAAGACGTGCAGAGCAAGGTGTTCCGCGCGCTGAAGATCGGCGCGGAAGAAGCGCGTCTGAAGTTCGGCTTCCTGCTCGACGCGCTCCAGTACGGCGCGCCGCCGCACGGCGGTATCGCGTTCGGTCTGGACCGCATCGTCACGCTGATGTCCGGCGCCGATTCGATCCGCGACACGATCGCGTTCCCGAAGACGCAGCGCGCGCAGGATCTGCTCACGCAGGCGCCGAGCGAAGTGGACGAGCGCCAGTTGCGCGAGTTGCACATCCGTCTGCGTCAGCCGGAGCAGAAGGCGCACTAAGCAGCTTTCGTTGTCGATGTGATGAAAAAGGCGCCGAGTGCGCCTTTTTCGTTTTTTGCGTTACAGTCTTTGGGCACCGACAAACAATGAAACGCGCGTTCACCAAGACATGCAGAAGCCGCCAAAAATCCCCGAATCCGTGCTGGTCGTCATTCATACGCCGGAGCTCGATGTGCTCATCATCGAACGCGTGGATCACAAGGGCTTCTGGCAGTCGGTGACGGGCTCGAAGGATCGCATCGACGAACCGTTCGTCGAGACCGCGGCGCGCGAGGTGCAGGAAGAGACGGGCATCGTGATCGGCAGCGCGCTCGTGCCCGAGAACGCGCTGCTCGACTGGCATCACAGCATCGAATACGAGATCTATCCGCAATGGCGGCATCGCTACGCGGAAGGCATCACGCGCAACACCGAACATCAGTTCAGCCTGCTCGTGCCGCATTGTCTCGAAGTGACACTCGCGCCGCGCGAACACACCGCACACTTGTGGCTGCCGTTTCGCGAGGCCGCCGACCGATGCTTCTCGTGGTCGAACCGGGAAGCCATCCTGCAATTGCCCGAGCGCCTCGCGGCGCATAGCCGATGATCGGACTGCGTCCGCGGCGCAGTTTCAAGCGTTTGCGCCAGGCGCTGTTCTCGGGCCGCCGCCCGCCGCGCTTTTGCTTCACGTCCGGCAATCACGTGCGGCTCTTCAAGGGCGGCGTGCAATTTTTCCCGGCGCTGATCGAGCGGATCGACAACGCGCGCAAGTCGGTGTCGCTGGAAACCTATATCTTCGCCAACGACGATATCGGCCGCGCCGTCTCCGATGCGCTCGTGCGCGCGGCCGAACGCGGCCTGAAGGTGCGTGTGATCACGGATGGCATCGGCACGGAAAGCAATCTGCCGATGTTCAAGCTCTGGCAGGAGCGCGGCGTCGATCATCGCATCTACAACCCGCATCTTCTGTTCGGGCCGCTCGGCTTCTCGCGCACGCATCGCAAGCTCGCGCTGATCGATGAAACGTACGCGTTTTGCGGCGGCATCAATATCGTCGACGACTACGATCAGAACGGCACGCGTCTCGAACGGCCGCGCTGGGATTTCGCGATGGAGGCGCAAGGCCCCGTCGTCAAGGACGTGCGCGAAGCCTTCGACCTGCAATGGCAGCGGATTCGGCTGGGCGTGAAACCGCGACAGCTGAAACAGCCGGCCTGCGAGCAGCAGGAAAGCGAAAGCGCGCGCGCGCCCGGCCGATGGAACGCCCGCCGCGCGATGCTGGCGCGCCGGCGCGCGCGGCTCGGTGAAATCCACGCAGTCGACCAGCCGTGCGTTGCGTTCGTCGCGCGCGATAACCTGCTCAATCGGCGCGCGATCGAAAAGGCGTATCTTCGTGCAATCGCGCACGCAGAGAGCGAAGTGTTGCTCGCGAATCCTTACTTCATGCCGGGGCGCAGGTTGCGGCGCGCGCTGGTCAATGCGGCCGGGCGCGGCGTGCGCGTGTCGCTGGTTATCGGTCGTAAGGAATTCGTAGCATTGGATTACGCGACGCCGTTTCTCTACGGCAACCTGCTGAAGCACGGCGTGAGGATCGCGGAATACGAGAAGACGATGCTTCACGGCAAGGTCGCGGTCGTCGATGCGGACTGGGCGACGATCGGCTCATCGAACCTCGACGCGCTTTCGCTCGTGCTCAACAACGAGGCCAACATGGTGCTCGTGAATCATCCCGAAATCGGCGGATTACACGACGCCATTCTTCAGGCGTTTGACGAAGGCCGTCCGATCGATGAAAAGCACTATGCGTCGCGGCCTGTTACGGAGCGAGCGCTTAATTGGCTGGCCTACAACACTTACCGCGTGATGATGAAAATGATCACCATTGGTCAGTACGATTAACCTGCTATTTCGCATCGATTGCGTAAAAATACTGGTCAGCAGGCATCATTGGAGAAAGGTTCCCACGAATCGGGAACTCGGGCAGTCACTTACAGGCAGTCCGTACATAAAACGCGACAATGGGCTCGGACATCGTTGAGATTTATCCTATAGACGAGTCCTAGCGTTTTAGAAACGCGTATCTAAAAATCTGCTTGTATCACCAGCGTTCGGCCATAATAATAGAACGGCCGTTCGATTTTACGGGTCACATAAGAACGGTAGGGACATCATGCGAAAAGGCGAACAGACGCGGGCCGCGATTCTCGACGCAGCGCTGGAGTTGGCAAGTCGGGACGGGCTGGAAGGGCTGACGATCGGCCTGTTGGCCGAGCGGATGCAAATGAGCAAGAGCGGTGTGTTTGCGCATTTCGGGTCGCGAGAGGATTTGCAGGTGGAGGTGGTGCGCGAGTATCACCGGCGCTTCGAAGACGAAGTGTTCTTTCCGAGCCTGCGCGAAGCGCGCGGCCTGCCGCGATTGCGCGCGATGATGAATCGCTGGATGGAGAAGCGCATCCAGGAAGTGACCACGGGTTGCATCTATATCAGCGGAGCGGTGGAGTACGACGACCGCGCCGCGAGCGCCGTGCGCGAGCAGCTCGTGCACAGCGTGAGCATGTGGCGCGAGGCGTTGTTGCGCGCGATTCGCCAATCGAAGGACGAAGGGCATCTGAAGGCGGAGACGGATCCGCATCTGATGCTGTTCGAGCTGTACAGCTTTACGCTCGGCCTGCATCACGATGCGCGCTTCCTGCATCTTCCGGAAGCCGTGCAACTGACGCGGGACGCGCTGGACAAGACGATCGTGTCGTATCAGACGTCGAATGCGGGAGCCGGAACGGCCATCCCTCAGCCGACTGCGAATGCGGCGACGAACCTGACATCGCAACACACCGACAGCCGTTAGCGGCGCCGTCGAATCGAAGGTGGTTCGGCGGCGCGCAACCAGACGCTTGAAGAAACTGGAGAGATTCATGGGACAGTACGCCGCCCCCCTTCGCGACATGCAGTTCGTGCTGCACGAAGTGCTGAACGTCGAAGCCGAATTGAAGAGCATGCCGAAGCATGCCGACCTCGACGCCGACACCATCAATCAGGTGCTCGAGGAAGCCGGGAAGTTCTGCTCCGAAGTCGTGTTCCCGCTCAACCAGAGCGGCGACCGCGAAGGCTGCACCTACGCCGGCGATGGCGTCGTCAAGACGCCGGCGGGCTTCAAAGAGGCGTACCGCCAGTACATCGATGCGGGCTGGCCCGCGCTCGGGTGCGATCCCGAGTACGGCGGCCAGGGTTTGCCTGCGTTCGTGAACAACGCGCTGTATGAAATGCTCAATTCGGCGAATCAGGCCTGGACGATGTATCCCGGCCTCTCGCACGGCGCGTACGAGTGTCTGCATGCACACGGCACGCCGGAGCAGAAGTCCACCTATCTTTCGAAACTCGTCTCGGGCGAGTGGACCGGCACGATGTGCCTGACCGAGCCGCATTGCGGAACGGACCTCGGCATCCTGCGCACGAAAGCCGAGCCGAATTCCGACGGTTCGTACGCGCTCACCGGCACGAAGATCTTCATTTCGAGCGGCGAGCACGACATGGCCGAGAACATCGTCCATCTGGTGCTCGCGCGTCTGCCGGGCGCGCCGATGGGAACGAAGGGCATCTCGCTTTTCATCGTGCCGAAGTTCGTCCCCGATGCAGGCGGTGCGATCGGTGCACGCAACGGCATCAAGTGCGGCTCGATCGAGCACAAGATGGGCATCCACGGCAATGCGACCTGCGTGATGAATCTCGACGGCGCCACGGGTTGGCTCGTCGGCGAGGCGAACAAGGGCTTGAACGCGATGTTCGTGATGATGAACGCGGCGCGTCTGGGCGTCGGCATGCAGGGACTCGGCCTGACCGAAGTCGCGTATCAGAACTCGCTCGTGTATGCGAAAGAGCGTCTGCAGATGCGCTCGCTCACCGGCCCGAAGGCGCCGGAGAAGGCTGCCGATCCGATCATCGTGCATCCGGACGTGCGCCGCATGTTGCTCACGCAGAAGGCCTATGCCGAAGCGGGCCGCGCGTTCACGTACTGGGCGGCGCTCAACATCGACAAGGAACTCTCGCACGCGGATGAATCCGTGCGTCAGGAGGCCGCCGATTTCGTCGCGCTGCTGACGCCGGTCATCAAGGCCTTTCTGACGGACAACGCGTTCGAAGGCACCAATATGGCGATGCAGATCTACGGCGGCCACGGCTTCATCTCCGAATGGGGCATGGAGCAGCACGTCCGCGATGCGCGCATCAACATGATCTACGAGGGCACGAATTCCATTCAGGCGCTCGATCTGCTGGGCCGCAAGATTCTCGGCGATATGGGCGCGAAGCTGAAGCGCTTCGGCAAGCTCGTTGCCGATTTTGTCGAGCAGGAAGGCGTGAAGCCGGAGATGCAGGAGTTCATCAATCCGCTTGCCGATATCGGCGACAAGGTGCAGAAGCTCACGATGGAGATCGGCATGAAGGCCATGCAGAATCCTGATGAGGTCGGCGCTGCGGCCGTGCCTTATTTGCGTACTGTTGGGCATCTGGTGTTTTCATATTTCTGGGCGCGGATGGCGCGGGTTGCTCTGGACAATGCCGCTTCCGACGATGCCTTCTACAAGGCCAAGCTCGCCACTGCGCGGTTTTACTTTGCCAAGCTGCTGCCTGAGACCGCTTCGACGATTCGTGCTGCTCGTGCCGGAGCTAAGCCGATGATGGATTTCGACGAAGCGCTTTTCTGATTTTTTGGGCTTGTGCGCCGGATCCCGTTTTCGCGGTGGTCTATTGGCATTGCCCCTGTGCGGGGCGGCAGTCACTTTCTTTGCTGCTGCAAAGAAAGTAACCAAAGAAAGCAGCTCGTTGAGGCCCGCGGTCACACGCAGTTTGGCCATGCTTGCCAGCCGTCGATGGCACTCGCCTAAGTGTCGCCCCCAAAGGCCCATCCGGGCTTGGATCGCGCACGGTCTGTCGAGCCAGTAGTTTGCGCGCGCTGGTTCAGCACAAAAGAGCATCGGCACAGCGCTACGCGCTGCCGTTGGGTATGCAAGGGAAACCAACGGCGCACATGTGCAGAGCATTGAGATGGCGGTGTTTGCAAAGAAGCACGTGCAAACCCGATTGGCCGGTCGGCCGCGAAGCGGGCCGGAGCTATTTGGTGCTGAACCAGTGAGGCGAGTGGTGCGATGTGTCAGACCGTGCGCGGTCCAAGCCCCGCTAGACCTACGAGGGCACTCGCTATAGCCGGGCCATTCAGCCAATCGCCTGTGCCGCGGCCGGTGTGAAGTGCTTAGGCTGGGGATAGCTGTTTCTTTGGTTACTTTCTTTGCAGCAGCAAAGAAAGTGACCCCCGCCCCGGGGAGGGGCAGAGCAAATAGA